>JRHI01000903.1_pt1 | contig 23838 bp, 22 predicted proteins | sample 215371 | NCBI WGS metagenome assembly JRHI01 (sample SAMN02929681, study PRJNA255918) | sediment metagenome | biome: cave system; feature: Ice Cave; material: Sediment; isolation source: sediment from deep within a dark volcanic ice cave with no known source of... ...
CGCAGGTATGGCTCGTTGCCGTCGAGCGACACGCGGGTGACTGTCAGCGATTTTCCGAAGGCGCAGCGGATCTCGAGCGCATCCTCGACGATCTCGCAACCCGTCACGCGTAGCGGCAACCGACGCTTGCGATACCCGCGATCGACGTTCCACGCATCCCAGCGCGCGGGACGGTCGACGTAGGCCGCGAGACGTTGCGCGTGCCGCACGAGATTGGAGCCGCCGGGCACGCGCAGTTCGACGAGCGTCCCATCGCGACGAATGCGCGCGACGAGACGATCGTTTGCGAAGGCGAACCCGTCGCCTTCGGGCGACGGCGGGGTGGGCCGCCGTGCGATAATGACGTTCGCCTGCGGAAGCACGCTGCGAGCGCTCGCGCTGACGTGCGCGACGAGCGCATCCGCTTCGTCGTACTCGCGCCGCACGTCGTCGTACACCGCAGCGATGGCGCTGCCCGGCAGAACGTCATGGAACTGTGCGCGCAGGACGATTTCCCAGGCGCGGCCGAGCTGCTGGCGCGCTTCGTCGAGGAAAAACGGCGTCGCGTGCAAGGCTTTGGCCCACGCGAGGGCGAGTTCGGCTGCGGCCAGGTTGCGTTCGAGGGCAGCGTTGCGCGTCTTGATATCGTGGTGGGTCGTCGCGGTGCCGCGATGCTCCTGAAGATAGAGTTCATCGCATACGACGGGCAATTCGTTCGCCCGTTTCGCTAGGTCTGAAAACCACGCTCCTAACGTCGACCAGCGGCCGTGCGCGCTCGCGCTCGCGAGCGCGGCGTCGCTCGTGCCGCCACCGCCGTCGCCCTCTCCGACGAGCAGCGCATCGCGGCGTTCGCGCGCGTGCCTGACGCGCGAACGCCCGAAATCACCGGCAATCGAGGCGATCTGGGCGGCGACCACGCGACTGCCGTCCGGACCGTGCCACATGAATTGCGCGTGCGGAAACACCGTCGTATCGTTCCATCCGAGTTTGGTCGTTCCGAACGCGCCGATACCGGCGTGCGCGAGCAACGTCGGCAGCGTGTTCGGGAATCCGAAGCTGTCGGGCAACCACGCGACGGCCGGCGTTCGCCCGAATTCGCGTTCGACGTAGCGCATGCCGTAGCAAAGCTGGCGAAGCAGCGACTCACCCGAAGGCAGATTGCAATCCGGTTCGACCCACATCGCAGCGCCGCTGGGATCGAAGCGCCCGGCGCGAGCGAGTGCACGAACGCGTTCGAAAAATACCGGATCGCGCTCTGCAACCCACGCATAGAGTTGCGGCTGACTTTGTGCGAAAACGAACGTCGTATCCGCCTCGAGTTGCCTCACCGCCGTGGCGAACGTACGGTGCGCTTTACGTGCCGCCTCCTCGAAGGTCCACAGCCACGCGACGTCCAGATGCGAATGCCCGATGAGGACGAGCGCGCCGCGCACGGGCCCCGCTTCCACGCTCGCAGGTACCAGGCTCGCTTCGAACGTCGTCTGCGGAACTTGCGCCGCGTTTGCCACGAGCCATTTCCATCGCCACCCGTCGCCCGCGGGCAGGCCCGTCGTCGGAAGCGCGCGCCGTTCGACTTCCAGCGTTAGCGTACCGCCTACGCGCGCGGGAAGAACGATCCTCCCGTGCTTGCGGTCGAATGCGCCGCGCACGACTCCGTCGATGCGCACGAGTGCGCCCGTGCGCGTGGCGTACTGTAGGGCGAGCGCGTCGTGCGCTCCGTTTGCGAGCGTGTCGTGCGCGCCGTTTGCGAGCGCGTCGTGCGCACCGTTTGCGACAAAGATATCATTCTCGCCGCGCAACACGATCGTCGTACCGTCGTCGGATACGCACTCCAGCCGATGCTTCACGCCCATACTATGAACGGAACGCCGCGATTGCGTGCGCGACGGCGGCCGGTGCTTCGCGCTGCACGAAGTGTCCCGCCCCAGTGACCACGATGCGCTCGTAGGCCGACGCGAACGACTCTTCGCGACCGGCCGTGGCCTCGAGCAACGTCGCTCCATCCTCTTCGCCGTGGACGACGAGCGTCGGAACCTTTATTGCCGGCATCGCTGCGATGCGCGCGTCATCGGCGGCATAGCGGCCGTGTGCGGGCGCGAAACCCCAGCGATGGCGGTACGAATGCAACACGATTTCCACGAAATTCGGGTTCTCGAAAGCGCGTGCCGTGCGCGCGTATTCGTCGTCGGAGAAGCGCCACGACGGCGACCACGTCTGCCACAGATGCCGGCACAACGCATAGCGATCGTCGCGCAATGCCGCTTCGCCGCGCGGCGTCGCGAAAAACCATTGATACCAATATGCCTGCGTCTGCGCGTACGACATGGTCGCTCCCGGCACGTTCGTGCCATAGCCGACACTGAGCGCGATCAGCCGCGCGACGCGCTCCGGCGCAAGCACCGCCGCGCCGTAGGCGGCGCGGGCGCCCCAATCGTGCCCCACGAGCGTGCAACGTTCGATCCCGAGCGCGTCGAGTAAATCAACGACGTCGCGCGCGAGCGCACCCGCCTGTGCGACGCGCGCTTGGGTCGCATCTCGAAAACGAGTCGCGCCGAAACCGCGCAACCACGGAACGATCGTTCGCGACCGCGCGAACACCGAGCATGCGAGCAGCGCATCCCACGTGCGTACATCGTCGGGAAATCCATGCAGAAGAACGACGACATCGGATGCTTGCGGATTGCGTTCCTCATAGGCGGTAGCGAGCGCCGGCGTCGCGACGACGGGCACGTCTATTTACCCAGCGCAAAGCGGGCGTCGAAGATAATCCCCGCGCCTACGTTGCGATCGACGAGTTCGCCGTTGTGCGTATTGCGCGTATGGTAGCTCAGCCCGCGAACGCCGGCACGATAGGTAACGTCGCCGCGTCGCCAGCGGTACTTCGCGCTGTAGTCGATTTCAGCACCGCCTTCGGGCTTCTGCCGGCTCGCGTCGCCCGCGGCGGTAACGATATGAAGGATGCCGCGCAGGTTCGGATCGACGTTCACGTCGAGGTCGACGTTGCCCCGCGCCAGCGGCAAGCTCGTTCCCGCGGTGTAGATAGCAGACGTAATGCGCACGGTGTTCCGGTCACCGTTGCTGCCATTCGCGTTCGAAAGATTCACGAGTTGAAAACCCGCGCCGGCACGAAAACGGCGGCGCGGGTCGAGAGCGACGACCGCGGTCGCATTCAGAAGCGATAGGCTCGCGGACGAGCGTCCGAAGAGACCGCGCGTTCCGGCGCCGGCCATAATCGTCGGGATGCCTTCGAGCCCTACGGCGAAGCGGCCGGCGTGCTGCACGATCTCGAGTACAGCGCCGGATACGACCCCACTCACGGGTATCGCGTTTTCCGAGCCGACGTGCGTACCGCTCACGATTGCCGCGAGCACGCCCACATCGGCGTGCGTATCGGCGCGCACGATTGCCGGCCGCAGAAAAGCGCACCCGATGGCTAGCGCAAGCACGAGCGACGCCGGCTTCACTCACCGTCCCAATAATCGAGTGTCGGATTGTCGCGCACCATCAAGTCCGCCGCTTCGACGAGGACTTTGTGTGAATCCGGATAGTAGCACACGTCGCCTGGATCCGTATTTGCGATCATGAGGATTTCGCACGGTTCGTCCGCCGAATTGACGATTTTGTGCGCGCCGCTCGCACGCGTCGGAAACGCGATGTAGTCGCCCGTACGAATCGCGATTTCTCCGCCCGGTGTGACCAGCGTCGCCGCACCCGCGAGGACCACGAAAAGTTCTTCTTCGGCGGCATGCCAGTGCAACGGGCAGCTCGCCGTTTTCGGCGGAAGGCGCGTAAGGCGGTATCCGAGCTTCTGGGCGCCGATGATATCGCCGATCTCGAATGCGCTATTCGCGTACAGTTGCGGATCGTCGCCCCACACGCGCCAGACCGCCTCGTCGCGATTGACGCGATGCATGCCGGGCAACGCGCGCGCTTCCAAGCACCTCCAGATAGCCTTGGCGGCATCGCCGAAAATGCACGCGCCGTCGCCAACTAAGAGATGCTCGGGATGCAGCGCCGCTACGTGGCGTAGCGAAAGTGCGGCGCGCACCGGATCCCCGAGTTTCTCGTCCGGCATCAAACGCAGCGCCCCCGCGGGCGAGCCCCAGAGCGCGTCGCCGAGTACCACCGTTCGCCGCTCGGGCAGGTGGAGTCCGATTTCGCCGGCCGTCTTGAACCCCGCAAGCGGAATAACCCGCGCGCCGAGTACGTCATCCTCTTCGCGTAGCGTCCGGTCGAGGGGCCCGGCCAGCAGCGGCGCATCACCTTCGCTTGCCGCGAGCTTCGCCTCGAAACGCGCCGCGAGCGCGCGCGCGTCGCGCTCGTGATCGCGATTGGTGATCGCGATGCAAGCGATTCCGCCGCGTGCTGCAATCTCGCTCGCATCGGCGTCGTCCACGCGCAACGGATCGACCACCAGATTCCCATGCGGCGTTTCGATGAAAAACGAATTGAAATATAAGTTCCGATCCGCTTGCCAGACGGACCACATCGCGACGCCCGGAACGACTGTTTGTTGCATGCAAACGACTTCCGCAACGAGCGCGTCGCTTCCGCCGAGGGTACGTGCCGACCCTCGGCTTTCGCCGAAGGTCCTACCAAGCGCGCCGCTTCGACGACGATTTCGACCGATTCGCCGCGCTATGTCCGCAGTCCATCACCAAGCCTTAAGGTTGCGTACCTATCATCGAAGCGGTAGTTCCCTCTTTGTGAAAGGTACGCATGTTACGACGATCACGTGCCGCCGCTTTCGCCGTCGCGGCACTCTCCATCGCCCTGAGTGCTGCGGCTTCGGCCGCGCCGAAGCAATTCGATCACGTTTACACAATCGTGATGGAAAACCAAAATTTCGATAACCTGGTCGGACGCAATCGGGTCGATCCGGTCACCCAAAATATCCTGGAGCCGGATACCCCGTATATCACGAGTCTGGCGCAAACGGCCGGGCTTTCGACGCTCTTCTTCGGCGTTACCCACCCGAGTCTACCGAATTATCTGACGATGATTGCGGGCGACTACTTCAACGTTCAAGACGACAACGATAGCTGTTTCGCGCTGCCGGCGCCCGGTCCAGGCTGTCATGCGATCGATCGGCCGAATCTGATCGACCGTCTCGAAGCGAAGCATCTGACGTGGACGGCGCTGGAGGAAACCATGCCGGTCGCGGGTTTTCTTGGCTCGCAGTACCCTGGGGCGCATCCGCGCCTTTACGCCCAAAAGCACAACCCCTTCGTATATTTTAACGACGTCGCCAAGAATCCCAAACGTCTCGCGCTGATCAAGCCACTCACGCAAAGTTCGCTTTCGGCGACCCTGGCGAATCCTCCGAATTTCACCCACATCGTTCCCAATCAGTGCAATGACATGCACGGCACGAGCCCCACGTGTACGAAACTCGACGATCTCCTAAAGACCGGTGACCGAACCCTCAAAGGAATCGTCACGCAAATCGTCGCCTCGCCGGGATACACGCGAAATTCTGCGATTTTCATTATCTGGGATGAAGACGACTATAGCTCTAAATTCGGCTGCTGTTCGTCGCTTCCGCAACTCGGCGGCGGCCACACCCTGGCGCTCGTTCTCAGCGCTACCTCGGCGAACAAGCGCAGCGCGCAGCCGATGAATCACTACTCGTACTTGCGGACGATCCTCGAGGGGTTCAACCTCGCGCCGCTCGGACACTCGAACGATGCGGGCGTCATCCCGATGTGGGATCTCTTTTAGCGGAAACGACGAACCCGAGCCGGCCTGGGAGCGTTTCCGCTAAACCGCAGCGGAGCGCTCCCGGCACGTCACGAAAAAGCGAGCGTGCAACAGTGGCAGAGTCGCATTCTTTGCATGACCGCGCTCGTGCCCGCGGTTATCTTCGCTACGTCTGGGAGACTCGCTGCTGCGGACGATCCCCTCGTGTCCATCCGGCTGACGCTGGAGAGCGCGCGCACGACGCTCTTCGCAAAACTCGATGCGGCCAAAGCCCATAGCGACGATGCCTACGACATCGTCAACCGCGTCGACGCAGAACTTGGAACGCTCGATTCCGTTCGCGCGCGCACCGACGCGGACTACGTTGCCGAACGGGCGCTCGCAGCCAACCTCGACGCGGCTTGGATCGGTGCGGTGACGACCGGAACGTGCCCGCCCTTCACGTTCGCGCCCGGCGCGCGCGAATCGTGTTTCACCTCGCACACCGATGCGACCCTACAGCCGCTCGGACTCTATATCCCAGCGCACGTGCACGCCGGCACACCGGCGCCCCTGGTCATCGTGCTGCGCGGTCGCGGACAGACCGAAAGCGACTTGCTGGCGCGTGCGGAATTGCGCGAACTCGCCGACGCGCGCGGGGCTATCCTGGCCCTGCCCTACGCCCGGGGCCGCGCGCTGTACGATCGCGCTGCAACGCAAGACGTTCTGGATGCCCTCGATGCCGCGCAGCACGCCTATGCGATCGATACCCGGCGCGTGTACCTCGCCGGTTTTTCGATGGGCGGCATCGCTGCGTTCCACGTGGCGGGTGCGGCACCGGACCGGTTCGCAGCCCTCCTCACCGTCGTCGGCGCGCTCGATGGCGAGGATCGCGCGGCGATCCGCACGTTCGGTGAAAAACCCGTCTACGTCGTCAACGGCGAAAACGACGAGGTCATACCGGCCGAGCGTGGCCGCGCATCGGTCCGCTATCTGCGTTCCGCCGGTATCCCGGCGCGATACTACGAGCAACCGGGTGGAACGCATTCGCTGCACGCGATGCTTCCCGCCTTGCGCCACGCCTGGGACGATATGTTCGGCGGCATCCGCACGATTCCGAACGACGGACTCAGTGCGCCGGCAACTGGGGCAACCGGGGCACCGCAAACCGCGCCCACCCCCGGCCACACACAACCGAGCTAAAACTACGAGTCCGGGAGTAAAAGCCGGATTCTCGATGTCTCGCGTCGACTCTCGAGCGAAATGCCCGAAAACGGAATCGTCGTTATCGCAGGCTGGACCGGCGACATGGCCCAGGCCGCGCGAGTTCTCGAGGAAGCCGGGGGGCGTGTTATGCGGGGCGCGGACCAAGGAGTTATCGGTACGCCTCGGCTAGGCCGGAGTCGTTTTGTTCTGCGACCTCGCGAAGGCTCTGCAGCACACGATACACGGTCGTATCTGCAACGCCGATAGAATGCATCAGTGCCGCGGCGCTCAACGGTATGTCCCACGGTCAATCGCAAGGAAATGTCACCTTCAACGGATCCGCCGGGTCGTCGCGGGCCGCGACTAGCGTCGGCCACGTTCACGCCGCAGCGAACTGACGGGGTCTCTTCGTCGATACAAACACCAATGAGCGTCCTAAAACCGTAAGCTATTAGCGCTCTAGCGGCCGCCGGCGAGGAGCGCGAAAAACGGGAGGGCGCGCACCGTCCGGTAGAGCTCGGGTAACGCCGGCTTGACGTCGGGCGACACCGTCGCTCCCGGTTGCGGCGCGAGCGAGGCGAGTTTCGAGGAGCGCGCCACGATTCGGCCGCTCTCGTCGAGATAGCGCGCCTCATCGTCGCTGTTGGCCGTGCCGGAGCTGGTCTCGTTGACCCGCGCCAGGGACCCCGACGCGCGAAAACAGTATGCCGCATCGGCGGCATAGTCGACCGAACGCGTCGCAACGTCGACGATGGCGACGTTTCCCGCAACGAACCGCACCGTCGCGACTTCGCTATAGATATCGGGATCGCGTGCGATTCGCGCGAGCACCCCGGCGGTAGCCTGTCGCCACGTACCACTTTCGCGACCATCGTAGATGCGCGCGAAGAGGGCGGGACCGCCCGCATGCGCGAGGTCCGCACGCAGCGCACAAAGCGAGTCGATCCTGCCGCGCACGTCGTCCCCGCCGCGGGCCACTGCCGGTGCGACTGCAAGTAACGCGGCGACCGCAATTGCCAGAACGCTCCGGCGCAGCGTTACGTACCGACGAGTTCTTTGAGCGCGTGCGCGAAGATCTTCGGTGCTTTTCCCTGAAAGAGAATCGACTCGTTCCCACCGATCTGCCGGCGCAGTTCGAGCAGTTCGTCGCGCAAGGCCGCCGCCTTTTCAAATTGCAGATTTGCGGCGAACTCTTTCATCCTCTTTTCGATTTCGGTTGCCATCGCAAGCGCCACCTCGCGCGGAAGCTTGTCGCCTCGCAGTTGCGACGCCTCGGTCAGCTTCTCGTTCCCGCCGACGAGATCGAGAATATCGCGCACCTCCTTGCGGACCGACTTCGGCTCGATACCGTGCAGCAGGTTGTGCGCGACTTGGCGCTCGCGGCGACGCCGCGTCTCGCCGATTGCACGGGCCATCGATTCCGTAACGACGTCCGCGTACATGATGACGCGCCCTTCGACGTTGCGCGCCGCACGGCCGATCGTCTGAATGAGCGACGTGCCGCTGCGCAGATAGCCTTCCTTGTCGGCATCGAGAATGCCGACGAGCGAAACTTCCGGCAGATCGAGTCCTTCGCGCAAGAGATTGATACCGACCAGTACGTCGAAGACGCCGCGCCGGAGGCCGCGCAAGATCGCGATACGTTCGAGGGTCTCGACTTCGCTGTGCAAATAGCGCACTTTCAGGCCGTTCTCTAGTAAAAAATCGGTCAGGTCCTCGGCCATTTTCTTGGTGAGCGTGGTGACGAGGATCCGCTCGTCGGAACCGACACGGCTGCGGATTTCTTCCATGAGATCGTCGACTTGGTTCTTCGTCGGCCGCACCTCGACTTCAGGATCGACCAGACCCGTCGGACGGATGATCATCTCTGCGACTTGAGCCGACTGAGAAATCTCCCACGTCGCGGGCGTCGCACTGACGTAGACGACTTGGTTCAGGTGCGCCTTGAATTCCTCGAACATCAAGGGCCGGTTGTCCATCGCGCTCGGCAAGCGGAAACCATGTTCGACGAGCACTTCCTTGCGCGCGCGGTCGCCCGCGTACATGCCGTGAACCTGCGGAATCGATACGTGCGACTCGTCGACGAACAGCAACCAATCCTTATCGAAAAAATCGAGCAAGCACGACGGCGTCGCGCCGGCTTCCCGGCCGGCGAGATGACGGCTGTAGTTCTCGACACCGTTGCAATACCCGACCTCACGCAACATGTCCAGGTCGTAGCGCGTCCGCATCTCGAGCCGCTGCGCTTCGAGCAGTTTGCCGTTGTCCTTGAAGAACTTCAACCGTTCATCGAGCTCGATTTCGATAGCCTCAACGGCGCGGCGCAATTTTTCGTCCGGTGTAATAAAGTGCTTCGCCGGGAAAATCGTCAACGTGTCTTTGGATTGCACGTATTCGCCCGTGAGCAGGTTGACGAGGTTGATCGCTTCGATCTCGTCTCCGAAAAACTCGATACGGTGGACGAGTTCCTCATCGACGCCGACGAATTCGAGCGTATCGCCGCGCACGCGAAAGGTCCCACGCACGAGGTTGAGATCGTTGCGCCGATATTGCATGTCGATGAGGCGGCGCAGGAAGACGTCCCGATCGATCGCGTGGCCGACGTCGATCTTGAGCGACATCTCCATGTAGTCGGCAGGAGAGCCCAAACCGTAGATGCACGAGACCGACGCAACGATTAGCGTGTCGCGCCGCGTCAGCATCGATTGCGTGGCCGAATGGCGCAGACGTTCGATCTCGTCGTTGATCGAACTATCTTTTTCGATGTACGTGTCGGTATGGGCGATATACGCTTCGGGCTGATAGTAGTCGAAGTACGAAACGAAATACTCGACTGCATTTTCCGGAAAGAAATCGCGAAACTCCGCGCACAATTGGGCGGCGAGGGTCTTGTTGTGGCAGAGCACGAGCGTCGGTTTCTGCACGAGTTCCACTACGCGCGCCATCGCCATCGTCTTGCCGGAGCCGGTCACGCCGAGCAAGGTCTGTGCCTTATCGCCACGCAAGACGCCGGCCGCCAGTTTATCGGTCGCGGCCGGCTGGTCGCCGGCGAGCGCGTAGGGAGAGACGAGCTTAAAGCGGTCTGACATGCGTATCGTCTGTAACCCGTTCCGGGATGGCCTCGTTTCGCTCCGCGCGCGGGAGCACGATTCGGAAAAGCGAGCCGGCCTCCGGGCGGCTCTCGACCGACAACGTCCCACCCGCTCGTTCCACGGCACGGCGGGCGATCGCAAGTCCCAGTCCCGACCCGTCGATTTCGCGGCGCGATCCGCGGAAGAAGCGGTCGAAAGCGTGATGCGACTCGCCTTCGCTCATACCCGGACCCTCGTCGCTCACGGCCACGACGATGTGGCGCGCCTCGGCCCGCACCGTTACGTCGATCGATCCATGTGTATATTTCAGCGCGTTATCGACAACGTTGGTCAAGGCGTGAGTGAGATCGGTCGGGTCGATCGCCGCAAGCCCGGCTTCGGGCGCATCGACGCGAAGCGTGCGAGCGGGGTGGGATTCGACGATCGGTGCGAGGACATCGCTGACGAGCCGCGCGACGTCGATCGATTCCGCTCGCGCCGTCCCCGGCGGTGCCTCCCAGCGATCGAGCAGCATCAATTTCTCGATGAGCGAGCCCATGATCTGGCTCTGACGGTTCATCGTCTCCAGAATCCGTTCGGCGTCCTGCGGCGTGCGCAAATCGCCCTTGCGCAAGATGGAAATGAAACCGCGCACGACGGTCAGCGGCGTGCGCAATTGGTGGCCCGCGTCGGCGATGAATTGCCGCATCGCTGCGTTCGCGCGATCGCGTTCGCCGAACGCTCGCTCCATTTGCGCGATCGCGCCGTTGTAGGCGACGGCGAGCGATCCGAGTTGTTGGCGACGATCGGCGACGATGTGTTGCGGCGTCAAGTCGCCTGCCGCAAAGCGCTCGAGCGCTTCGGTCACGTCGACCAGCGGCCGCAACACCTGGCGCGTGAGCGTGCGCGCGAGCAAGATCGCGACGCACAGACTCAAGCCGAGCGCTATAAAAAACTCCCACACGTGCGCGCCGACCGTGCCGAGGAGCGAAGCTTCGTTTGGTTTTACGATTACGTCGATCGAACCGACGTGGCGGCGTTCGTTCTGCACGCCGAACGCCGTCACGATGCCCAGAACCACCCGGGCGAACGCACCGGTGCTGGGCGGATCGCCTGAAAAGTCGCCGCGCGAGCGAACGTCGATCCACGGTCGCGCTTGGAGTCCCGGCGGCTGGTGAACCTCAACGCGCCTACTCGCATCGATGAGCACGACGTCGACGCTCGAGCGCGGATAGCGTGATGCCGCAAGCGATCCCGCCACGCGTGCGTCCGACATCGATGCCTGCGAATCGAGCGCCACGACCACGCGATCGAGCGTCCCGACGATATCGCCGTGCAAGGCCGTTGCATACGAACCGAGTGCCAGCAGCGCGCCGGCCACGACGAGCAGACCGAAGACGACCGCAATCTCGAGCGTCGTGATGAGCTGCAAGCGGCGCGCGAAGGCATATTTCATCCGGGATTACGTCGCCGCATTGGCGCGCATGACGTAGCCGACGCCGCGCAAGGTTTGAATGAGCTTGACCTCTTCGCCGCTATCGATCTTCGCGCGCACGTACGAGATGTACGTCTCCACGGTGTTGGGCACGACGTCGCGATCGACGCCCCACACGAGATCGAGCAACTCCGAGCGCGTGAAGACGTGTTCTGCGTTTCGAACTAGCGCCAGGAGCAGGTCGAATTCACGTGTCGAGAGTTCTATGCGACGGCTGCCGCGAAAGACGGTGCGGCGTCCGACGTCGACGTTGAGGTCCGCATAGCGGAACGACTGTCGCAATTCCATGCGCGGCCGCCGCAGCGCCGAATGCAGCCGCGCGACGAGTTCCTCGAGTTCGAACGGTTTTCCGATGTAGTCGTCGGCACCCCGCGAGAGTCCGGCGACCTTTTCCGCCGTCTCAGCCTTGGCGCTGAGCATCACGATTGGCGCGTCGGTCAAGCGGCGCAGCGCCGGCAGTAACGTGAAGCCGTCGATTTCCGGAAGCATGACGTCGAGCACGATCACTTCGGGCGTCCAGGCCCGCACGGCGTCCAGCGCCGCCGGCCCGTCGGGGACCGCGCGCACGATAAAACCGGCCTGGCCGAGACCGTATTCTAGCAGATCGCGAATCGCGAACTCGTCGTCGACGACGAGCACGCGCGCGCCAAGCATTTCCACCCCGCTTAGATACCCGCTCCACCTACCGCTGCACCTACAGAACGCGGGACCTGCCTACGGGTCCTTGCGCCGCAAGCAGGGAAGTCTACCGCACGACCCACCCATCGTCGCGAGACTACGGTCTCCCCGGAGGTAGGAACAGTGTCCGTGATCCATCCGCCTTTGCTCTTCAGCGGCAACTCCAACATCGATCTCGCACGCGAGATCGCGGCGAAAATGAATACGCGTCTCGGCAGCGCCCTCGTCGATAAGTTCAGAAACGAAGAGTGCCGGATCGAAATCAAAGAAAACGTGCGCGGCGCGGAAGTGTTCGTCGTGCAATCAATCTGCCGTGCGCCCAACGGCAACTCCGTCAACGACTCGCTGATGGAATTACTGCTGATGATCGATGCACTACGCCGCGCGTCCGCATACCGCATCACGGCCGTCGTGCCGTACTACGGTTACGCAAAACAAGACAAGAAAACCAAAGGGCGGGAACCGATTTCGGCCAAGCTCGTCGCAAACCTCATCGAGAAAGCCGGCGCGAAACGGCTCGTCACGCTCGATCTGCATGCGGCGCAGATTCAAGGCTTCTTCGATTTACCGGTCGATAATCTCGTCGCCGCCCCGACCCTCTGTTCGTACTTGAAATCGCAGGGTCTCGAAGGCGATCGAATCGTCGTGGTTTCACCCGATGCCGGCGGCGTCCCGCGTGCCGAGAACTTCGCGAAGCGTTTGCGTTCGTCGCTTGCGATCGTCTTTAAGCGCCGGCCCGAACCCGATGTCTCCGAAGTGACCGAAATCGTCGGCAACGTTTCGGGCAAGGTCGCGGTCGTCGTCGACGACATGATCTCCACCGGCGGCACGCTCGCGAAGGCGGCGGAAGCCCTTATTAGGCGCGGGGCGACGCAGGTCCACACCTGCGCGACGCACGGCATCTTCGCGGGTGACGCCGTGCGCGTGCTTTCGGAATCGCCGATCGAACGCATCATCATTACGAACACGCTGCCCAACGGCGAAGCGACGCTCGGGCCCAAATTCAGAGTTCTCTCGATCGCCCAGATCCTTGCGGATGCTATCAAGCGCATCACCGCGAACCGTTCGGTTTCCGAACTTTTCGCAAAGGACGACGAAGCCGCCAGTATCGGACTCGTCGCTCCGGAGGTCCGCCTCACGCTGCCCGAAGTATTCACGACCGCCTCGTCTTAAGCGAGGTAGAAATAGGAAGCATGGCTACCACCACAAACGCGCTCAAGGTTACGACACGCGAAAAGACCGGCTCGACCGCCGTCGCCTCCCTGCGCAAAACAGGCTTCGTGCCGGGCGTGCTCTTCGGCCACGGTTCGGCACCGATTCCAATCGCGCTCGAAGCGCGCGCGTTCGACGACTTGCTTCACCGCGGCGGTACGAACCATTTGTTGGAATTGACGATCGACGGGGGGAGCCGGGATACCGCGCTCATCCGCGAGGTCCAACGCGATCCGATCACGCGCCGCGTGGTGCATGCCGATCTGCAGCGCGTCAGCGCGACCGAAGAGATCACGGCGTCGTTGCCGCTGATCACCGTCGGTGTGCCGAACGGCGTGAAAAACGATCTCGGCGTGATGGACGTGCTCGTGCACGCCGTTGCCGTCAAAGGACCCGCAAACGAACTGCCGGAGCACATCGAAGCGGACGTCACGCATCTCGAAATCGGCGATCATCTTACCGCGGCCGAACTCAAATTGCCCGCTCGCCTCGCGCTCGGCATCGATGCGTCGACGATTCTTATATCGATCGAAGCACCGAGAACCGAGGCCGAAGCTGCCGAGCTGGCCCCCGCGCCCCCCGCGGCCGACGTACCGACCGTCGGCGAGAGCGACACGACCGGAGACGCCTAGCCGTTGCAGCCGGGAACGCGCATTGTTGCCGGGCTCGGGAATCCGGGCGTTAAATACGAGCGCACGCGCCACAACGTCGGCTTTCGCGTCGCCGACGAGGTGGCACGGCGACTCGGAGTCGCGCATTGGAGAAGCAAGGATGGTGCGCAGCAGGCGCACGTCGCCGCGCGCGCCGTGGTTTTGGTGAAGCCGCTGTCGTTTATGAACGAAAGCGGCATACCGCTGGGCCGGATCGCCGGGTGGTGGAAGGCACCCGCGCCGGATGTGCTCGTCATCAGCGACGATCTCGATCTCCCATTCGGGCGCTTACGCATGCGCGGCAGCGGCGGCAGCGGCGGTCACAACGGACTCAAATCCATCATCGAACATTTCGGTGAAGCGTTTCCACGCCTGCGAATCGGCATCGGGCGCGGTCGCAGCGATGCGGTCGACTACGTGCTGGCAAATTTTAGCATTGAAGAAGAACGCGAACTCGCGGTTCTTATCGACGTCGCCGCCGACGGTGTATTTCGTTGGCTCGAAGCCGGCGCGACGGAGGCGGTACAGTTTATCAACGCATGGCGGCCGCCGGCGCCGCCGGCAGCCGCGAATGAGGTCGCTTCATGACATGCGGTCCAGACGCTTGCATGTCAAGCTCCAGGCGGAGAATGCCGGACCGAGTGACCGTTCTCCAGCGGCAGCAAAACTGGGGGTCGAATGCATGCTCCGGCTTGAGACCGACGTAGGCGAGGGTCGAGAGTTTACGCACGAATGTGACAATCAAAGTGCTGGATGAACCTTATTCGAAGTAGCTCTACAGATCCCGAAGAGCGTCTGCTCGACGCAGCAAAATCTCTCCGGCAGACATTTCCGGTCGCGCTGGTTCGCGTCTGGATGACGTCCAAAGACACAGTCTTTGGCGTCGCTTTGATCGGTGTCGCCAGCGGTCCGGATATTTTCAGCAGCGGTGGCATGAAACCAGACGCCGTGGGAGCGGCGTTTAAGTCGAGCGCCCGTCTTCGGAAATGATCGTGCCGGCACCTAATGACTCGCGCTTTGCTGGAATCCTTGCGGGCCGCGTTTTTCTTGGCGTTCCTCTTACGAAGGCTCGAACGCCCCTCGCCTACTCGAAATTTACGGAGATGAGAACCTCAATTTTTCTGTAGCTAGCGAAATACAAACGACACTCGCAGCATTGAGTGACGATTTTCCGTCTTCGTCGACTGACGATAGCGCCGGTAGCGGCGATACGATGTCATTGCCGAAGACGATGTAGCAACTCGCATGCTCCTTCGCAAGATTCTTCAAAACGCTGGATTTAACGTTATCGATGTCGACAATGGAAAATCTGCCCGCGAAGCAGTCCGCGAACACCAGCCGAAACTCGTTCTGGTCGATTGGAATATGCCAATCATGGACGGACGTGCCGTCGTAGAAAACTTGAAGACCGATGCGGCAACGTTGAATATTCCGATTATGATGCTTACCGGACATTCTCAAATAGAAGATAAGATCGCGGCACTTGAATCCGGCGCGCAAGATTTCATGACCAAACCTTTTGACGCGCGGGAACTCGTTGCGCGCGTCAAGCAGCAGCTACGCTGGAAAACACTCGTATCTCAAAATGAAAAAGAAAGCGACGATACCTCACACGACATATTGGAGGGATTTTATCCGAAATTGACGCCCTTCGAAGTCACGATCCCGCCGGGAGTCGTCAAGCTGGGGCCAGTCGCATTTCGTCGACGTCGATCCGGCAATCGTTCTTATCGCGAGAATTCCGATGCGAAGCGCGCGGCGAAAAGCTTTAAAAAGCGGCTGCTAGGATTCCTCGGCCAGAATGCCTACCACGGACGGAGCCGACTTAACCTCAAGGCTCGGCGCGAACCGCTAAAAAGACAGCGTCACTAGGACACACCGCGCCTGTCGTGAACATCGGTCTATGGCGCGAACCTTTGCCGGCCGCACGTTCGTCCTTCGCATCGACCGATCTCCCGTCGAAGACCGGACGACGCTTGCGGACGATCTCGCTTTTTTGATGGAACGCGGCGTGCGACCGATTGTCGTGGCGCCGAGTGCCGACGTCGCACGCTCGTACGTCCGCGCTTTGAACCGCAAGACCAACGTCGCGGTCGGTTTGTGCGGCGCGGATGCGGCGCTCTTGCCTGCCGCCGGCAACGAATCCGTCGGGCGCGTCCAGACTGGGATCCTCGCAACGCTGACAGCGGCCGGATATATTCCGGTGATCGAACCGACGGCGTATGGTTTCGGCGAAGCCGAGATCCACATTGCGGCCGATGATGTCGCCGCCGCCGTCGCGGCCGCGACCGACGCCGCGCGCGCCATCTTCTTCCACGCGGCGGGTGGCGTGATAGACCCTGAGACCCATGTGCTTTTGGCGGAACTGACGCCCGCTGAAGCGCTCGCGTTGGCCGACGGCGAGGAGCTCGAACCGGAGCTTCGGTTGGCCGTCCGGGCGGCCGCCCGCGGGGTGCGGGCGGGCGTCCACGCGGCGCAAATTATCGACGGCCGTATCGCGCACGCCGCGATCGTCGAGTTCCTAACCGATCGGCATCTCGGCACCCAGGTCATCGGCGCCGTCTATCTCGGAGCAGCGTGATGTTACGTAGACGACGCGGCGTATCCGTCGCTGCCGCCGCTAGCGCGCTCGTCTTCGCGCTGGCCGTGTTCGTGCTCGCCCGCGTACGCGCCGCAGACGATCCTGGCGGCTACGTCGGTAAAGGTCAACTCGTCGTGCAGACGGCGATGGGCGCCGAAAACAAGATCACCCTCGGCGGCAATATCGCTCTCGAAGAACGCGGCTCCAATATCCGAATCGATATTCTTTCACTCGGTATTCCCGGCACCGACCCCGCGTTTTCGTCGATTTTGTCGACGCAGCTATTTCCGCCGGGCGGATTCACGATCGTTTACGACCGCAAAGTCGCCACCTATACGATTTGGTCCACGGCGAAGCGAAACTACTACACGAGCACGAACGCGAGCGCGAATTCGCAGGGGACCAACGGTACCGCGCTTGCAATCGGCGCGGCCGGTAGTCTTTTCGACGTGTTCGCGATTGCGAAATCTCTCAAGAACGCCAGTGCGTTCACCGCGTCCCTTTCGCTTGCAGGGCATGGAACGGTCAACGGTCATCCGGCTACGGGTCTGGACTATCAGTACGCGCAGAGCTCAAAAAGCGGCGATAAGATGGACGTGCACGGTCGCCTCCAGCTCGCCGACGATCTCGATGCCGTTCCGGTTCAAATCACGGCGAGTGCGAAAAGCAAAAATATTCCGGAAAGTTCGCTGCGTCTCGATCTCACGACTCTGGCGAAGCAAACGCCGAACGACGCGGATTTCCAAACCCCGCCGGGTTTTTCGCGCGCGAACGACATCGGCGAAGTAATCGGAAAAACGCTTCCCCACTGACGCTAGTGAGAACGCGCGAAGCGCGGGCACGAAGCCAGATGGTCGTTCACCATGCCGCTGGCCTGCATGAACGCGTAAACGATCGTTGGCCCGACGAAGCGGCAACCCCGCGCGCGAAGGTCGTTCGAAAGTGCCGCTGAGATCGGCGTCGAAACCGCCACCTCGGTTGCCGTTCGCGGTGCGTTGACGATCGGAACGCGATCGACAAAGCGCCAAAGATACGCGTCGAACGAACCGAACTCGCGCACGATCGCCAGCACTGCCCTCGCGTTCCCGCCTGCCGCGCGGATTTTAGCACGATTGCGCACGATGCCCCGCTCCGCCATTAGGCGAGCGAGATCGGTATCGTCGAATGCTGCGACGCGCGCGATATCGAACTCCGCGAACGCGCGCCGGTAGTTTTCGCGTTTAGCGAGAATCGTTTCCCAAGATAGTCCGGCTTGTGCACCCTCGAGAACGAGTAGCTCGAAGAGCGTGCGATCGTCGTGCTGCGGCACGCCCCACTCGTCATCGTGATATGCGATCATCGCCGGCGTCCGCGCCCACGGACAGCGCGCGGGCGCCGGATCTATCGGCACGGGTCCGGATGGCCGGCCGCTTTAGCGATGCGCGTTCCGAGCGGCGGGCTGTTGTAGAAATAAAGCCGGCTCGCTCGCGACGGGCAGAGCGGCGCGAGGGTTTCGTCGGCGATCCGGACGTAGACGCGAACGGCTGATGCGCCATCGTTGGTGAGCGCGATCGCGTACGCATCTGCGCGCGACTCGAGGTTTCGCGAATAGCCGTTGTAGACCGGCGTCACGAGCAACGCGAGCAGTCCCAGAAACACAAAGACCAGCGGTAGCCGTGCGAGCGGATCGTCGTCGCGCCGGAACCCGACGCGATCGGCAAATACCACGGCGAGCGCGGTACAAAAGATGAAAAGCGACGTCCAAAATAGCGAGAGACGGAAATCGTCTGCGTGCGCGTAGTGACCAAACTCGCGCGCAGCAAGGACGAGCACTTCGCCCGTCGTCGCATTGGCTAGCAGGGCCTCACTGAGAACGATACGTTTGGTGAGTCCAAACCCCGCGATGTCGGCAATCGCAGTCGACGTCCGACGCGAAGCCTGGGCAATCAGTATCGGCGCGCCGCCGATGCCCGCGCGCTGCGCCAGTGCCGCAAGCGGACGCGCCACCGCCGCCGTCGCCGGCAGCGGACGGAACGAGTTGTAGAGCGGTGCGACGACGACCGGCTCCGCAAACGCCATCACGAGCGTGACGATGAAGAGTCCCGCCATCGCGTAGATGTACCACAGACGTGTCCGGTCGACCAGAGCGAACACACAGGCGACGACGATACCGACGACGGCTGCGTTAATCGCGGTCGCAACCAGACCGTCACGATACCACGTTGCCGCCACCTGCGCGGTCAATCCGAACACGTAATCGATACGATAGCGTACGAGTGATGCCGGAAATGCTGCTAAGCCGGAAATCGCGACGAGCAGGGCACCGAACGCGAAGCGCATCAAAAAGACGTTGCGCAGGCGGCGCCGCATGGCATCGCGCAAGCGCGCCGCGGAGCCCGAACCCCATAACCAAAACAATGCGACGACTTGCGATAGTGCCCAAAAGAAAAATAGCGGTGTCGTATACACGCGCAGGCTCTGCGCGATGCGCTGGCGGCGCGGATCGACGAGCTTCGCCTCCGGCTGAGCGAGCAACGCGGATACCGGAATCGCCGTGACCCGCTTATCGACGTACGTCGGTGCCGCGCCGGCCGCGCATGGCTGCAGGGTAGCGAGCGACGTAACGAGCAGCACGGCGAACAGAACCAGGCGCACGACCCCCCGCGCGCAGATAGCCGGGATCGCTACCAAGCAGGGCGTGCGACGGCGATTCGAAATCCGGCCCGGACTTTCCAACGAAACGACACAATCGGGTAATTGGCATGTATGTGGTTTCACGCTCTATCTCGCACAGTATCGTGTCTCGAGCTCCATGTCCTGGAGCGGCGACGAACCTTGGGAGCGCTTCACGGCTGCGACCGAAGTCGCGACTCCAGCGGCACGAGTCGCGTTCGTATACCCGGTGGGGCGCCAAGCGCGGAGCCCGCACGACGAGCCCTCGGTCGTGAAGACATGGCTCGGACGGATCACCGAACTCGAGCGTTTTGGGTACGTAACTGGCTGCCGCACTTACGAACGTCGAAGCTGGTGGACCATGGATTTCATCGAACAAATCGACCCGTCGACGGTTGCCGGTCTCGTGCCGATCGCGGAGTCGGACCTGTTCGCAATTTACGCCGTGGGCGGGCAAACGTATCTGCTCGTCCAACGCCACAAAGGAACGCCGTGGATGGCGTTGCGTCTTTCGGGTGACGGACTTTTTCGGGTCGCTTCGCTGCTCGGCGATGCGATGCGGCATCTCTATCGCGACGTCAGCGCGCGCCTCTCGCCAAATTATCCGACCGAAGCGCAAGTCGCGCGCATCATTGGCGGTCCGAACGATCTGATTCACGATCGAAAAAAGTAGCGGGTCCGCGCTGCTCACGTTCGGGCACGGGACCGCAAGCGCAGACGAACTCGCAAGCGCGATCCGCGACGCCGGAATCGCGCAAGTCGTCGACGTTCGCTCGATACCGAAGAGCCGCCACCTTCCGTATGTCTGGCGAGAAGCGATGGAGCTTTGGATCCCCGAACTGAGCGGCAGCACGTACGTCTGGCGGCCGGCCCTCGGCGGTTTTCGCAAACGCAATACGGCAAGCGACAACGTTGCGCTGCGCCATCCGTCTTTTCGTGCGTACGCCGACTACATGGAAACGAGCGCGTTCGCGACCGCCCTCGACGAATTGCTAGCCCAGGTGCTAGGGAGTCGGACCGCGATCATGTGTTCGGAAACCCTGTGGTGGCGTTGTCACCGGCGCTTGATCTCCGACGCTGCCGTTCTGTTGCACGGCGTAGACGTCCGACATCTCATGTCCGGCAAACTCTATCCACACGTTCGGACCGACGGCGTCCGCGTTACGGAAACGGGTACGCTACGCTACGATGTCGTGGCCTGAGCCTGAGCCTGAGCGCCGGGTGTCGGAGACGGACGCCATTTTCAACGTCCGGTACCCTTTTTCAGAGAGACGCAGAAATGACGAGCGACGTCGTCGTTCTGGAAAGCAAACGACAGGTCTTTGACGGCGCCGGTATCGCCGCGACGGAAGACTAGCTACGAGCCCTTCGCACGATTACGCCCAATGAAGCCTCAGGGCTCGCTGCGCAAGTGGTGACGGCCGTGCTATTCCTCGCCTTCGGCGACTCTTACGCCGGCGCCCGAACGGCCTATCCCGCGAGCGCCGCCGTCTGTTGGTCCGCAACGATGTCGTCGTTCGCGCGAACGGGACCGTCCTCGCCGATGCCGGTCCGTCGCCGCGCCGCCACCGGGTTCTTGACGACCACGTAGCGCGGACACTCGGGGCCGTTGGGCTCGTTGCAATAACCGCGCACGCACGAGGCACCGGCGCGCACGAAGAGAGCGGGCGCAGCCCGTTTTGCGATGCGCAGCATCGCGAAGGCCAGTTCGCGGATTTCCCACTGCGCGTTGTTGCACGTCCGTAGCGTGAAGAAGTCCAGCAGCGCTCGCGCGTTCGCCGTTACGACGATCTGCGTTTCGGCAGCGTTGGGTAACGCGAAGCGCGCGTCTTCGGCCGGAGTGCCTGCGGCAAGCGCTTCTGCGTAGAAGTCTGCGATGTGCGCCATGAGCGCGTCGTATTTCGCCTTCACCTCGGGCCGCGCCGCAATCGAGGGCGGCGTGATGAAGTCGAATTGTCCTTTGAGCTTGATGTAACGCTGACTCTTTTGCTCGTAGGACATGTGACGGTGGCGCACGAGTTGATGCGTCAGTGCGCGCGAGACGCCCGATACGCCGAAGGTGAACATCGTGTGCTCGAACGTCGAGAGGTGACCCGCGTCGCGCACGCGGCCGACCATCTTTTCGATGTCCTTCGGCGTCCAATTCTCGTCGATCGATTCGACGTCGCGCGGACTGTAGCAATTGCGAGCGGCAGTTGCGACCGCGCGTTCGGGTTCCGGCGAATGCGACAACAAAACGACCTTCAGCGCCATCTCGCATATTTCGACAGACGGGCCCCGGAGCCCGCCGGGGGAAATCAGCCCGCCAAAGCGTCTTCGGTTGGACGGTTACGAGGCCGGCTTCTTCGGCAGCGGATGGGCGGGATTCCCTACGACGCGATCGCTTTCGGCGACGTCGCGATTTACGACGGCGCCGGCACCGACGAGCGCGCGATCGCCGACCGTGACCGGCGCGACGAATGTCGAATTCGATCCGATCGAAACGTCTTTGCCGATCGTCGTGCGGTGCTTTACCTTGCCGTCAAAATTTGCCGTTATCGTGCCTGCGCCGACATTCGTGCGCTCGCCGATCGTCGCATCGCCGATATACGCGAGATGGGCGGCCTTCACGCCCGCTGCCAGCAGCGAGCCTTTGACTTCCACGAAGTTGCCGACGCGCGCTGCCGTGCCGATTTCCGCTCCGCCACGCACGTGCGCGAACGGCCCGACGATCGTGAAATCACCGATTGCACTATCGACGATAACGCTGTCACAAACGACGACGTGTTCCCCGATGCGGGCGTTCTGCAAGCGACTATTCGGACCGATCTCGCTATGCGCGCCGATGCGCGAGCCGCCTCCGACCGTCGTATTCGCAAACACGGTCACGTCGGCTGCGATCTCGAGTCCCGGCTCGAGATACGTCGAGACGGGATCGACGAGCGTCACGCCTGCGCGCATGTAATCTTCGCAGATCCGCGCGCGCAGGAGGGCCGCCGCAGCCGCAAGTTCGCTGCGGTCATTGACGCCAAGAACGCTGCGGTAATCCGCCGCGACGACGGGGACGATCGTCTCGCCGCGATGCGTGAAGATGCCGATCGTATCGGTGAGGTAATATTCGCCCTGCGAATTTTCGTTCCCGAGTTCCGCGATTGCCGAACGGAGCTTGACTTCGTCGTACGCGTAAAGCCCGGCGTTCATTTCATCGAGCAGCAATTCGTCTTCGTCGGCGTCGCGGGCTTCGACGATGCGCTGGACGTGTTCCCCGCGTCGAACGATACGCCCAAAGGCCGACGGCAACGGCATGCGGGCCGTCACCAGCGCCAGGGCATGTCCGGCACGCGCGATCGCGGAGCGAATGAGTTCGACTTCGACCAGCGGCATATCGCCGTTTAGGACGAGCAAGGTCCCTTCGCGCGGGTCGAGCTGTGCGAGCGCGATCTGCACGGCGTGGCCCGTCCCGAGTTGCGGCTCCTGCAATACCGAGCGAGACGACGCGTGCCCGGCTAAGTTTGCGATGCCCTCGACGTGCGGCGCGACATCGCTATTGGTCACGACCGTGACATCATCGACGCCGGCCTCGTGCAACGCGCGCAACACGAACCACAACATCGGCCGTCCGCACAACTCGTGCAGCACCTTGGGCCGCACGCTCTTCATGCGCGTACCTTTGCCGGCAGCCAGAACGACGGCGCGCACGTGCGGGGTCATGTCGCACCCCCGTCGCGCGCCGTGTCCGGCTCTTTGGATCTGGCCAATTTTTTCCATGCCTCCGTCTCGGTTTTGGTCGCTCCGCCGAGCAATTCCAAAGCGACGCGCAAGCGTTCGCGTACTATATCTCGCCCGAGCAGAGCAATCGAATCGAAGAGCGGCACGGATTGCGCGCTCCCGCTGATTGCAACGTAAAACGGGCGGATCACGTCGCGCAGCTTCAGGCCGAGCGTCTCGCCGATGTGCCTGATCGCGCTCCCGATTTCGTTCGCATCCCACACCGGTAATGCGTCGAAAAGGGCGAGCGCGAAAACGAACGCTTTGCGAATCTGCTCGTCATCGAGTCTCCCTTCCCGCAAATCGGCGGCAGAAATCGGAATACGTCCGGCGAAGAAGAATGCGAGTAAAGGACCCAGATCCGAGAGCCGCTCGATACGTTGCTGCGCGAGCGGTAGAATCGCACCGACATAGCGATCGTTGAGAGCCCAGGCGTGCACGCGCTCCTCGAGTTGCGCGACGTCGAGCTTTTCGCGAATGTAACGGCCGTTGAGCCAATCCAGTTTCTTGACGTCGAAGACCGGGCCGCCAAGCGCAATGTGATCCAAACCGAAGCGCTCGACCATCGTCCTTAAATCCATCAGCTCCTCACCATCCTGCGGTGGAACCGAAAAAAGCCCGAGAAAATTCGCGAGCGCTTCGGGCAAATACCCCATGCGCTCGTAAAACAAAATACTCGTGGGATTTTTTCGTTTACTGAGCTTCGACCGATCGGCGTTGCGCAGCAGCGGAAGGTGTGCGATCTCGGGCATATCCCAACCGAAGGCACGATAGAGCAACAGATGCTTCGGCGCTGAAGAAAGCCACTCCTCACCCCGCATCACGTGGGTAATCTCCATCAGGTGATCGTCGACGACGTTGGCGAGATGATAGGTCGGMMWRCSWYCG
>JRHI01001152.1_pt1 | contig 23835 bp, 6 predicted proteins | sample 215371 | NCBI WGS metagenome assembly JRHI01 (sample SAMN02929681, study PRJNA255918) | sediment metagenome | biome: cave system; feature: Ice Cave; material: Sediment; isolation source: sediment from deep within a dark volcanic ice cave with no known source of... ...
TTGGGTTCTGGGTCACCGCAAACCACAACAGCTGCCGCCGCCGATGGCCAAGAACAAGAAATACGAATAGCTGCCGAATGACAATCGTCGGAAAGATAAAGAGATCGATCGATGCAATCTCCTCCACATGATTGCGAAGGAAACTCTTCCAGGTCTGCAACGGCCGACCCTGCCTCGGCACCAGATAGATTGAAACCGTGGACTGCGCGAGCTTTGCCGAAGGAGCGCGTGCTTGCAAGGGCAGTAAGTCGCTGTAATCACGATACCGGGGCGCTACTTGGTCGCGTTTGACACTAATGATTATAACGCCCGCCAATAATACTCCGATCGTCAAAAATACGTTTGACGTCAAACCGGTAGCCTGAAACTTGTTAGCGAACCAAGGACCAAAATATTCCATGCCGAAGCCAAAGAGACCATCCCCCAACAATTGGTTGCGGGGAATCTCCGTAATCGACAAAGCACCACCGATCAACCACATAGCGATTGTTGGAGCACGCAGGCGCGCCACCCAGTATCGCCGCCGCCTGACTCGTGACGGTCGATCGGCGACGGCCAGTGGACAGACACCAGACGTCGGGGCCTGACAAAAGGATGCCGGCATCGACAAAAGTGACTTGACAAAATTATCCCCATGCGAGGCTCAGAAGGAAAAGGCCAGTGGGGACAAATATCCAAACCAGCCCCTGCGCCAACGTAGCACCATGGCCGGCTTGAAAGGCGCTTGGGTAGTGCGACTGGATTTTCCATTTGGCGTCGCTCGAATAAAACAGATCTGACATTGCTCGCATGACGGCCTGCCAGAGATCGTAAAAACCAAACGGCGGGGCAATCAGCGACATGACTACCGCCAACTTAACGAAGCGAGCGGACGGGGGCGTGAACTGCGCCGACCAAGAGGCCCTTGCGCTTGGAAGCCGCGATCTTGTCGCGCACCGGCGTCCGCCATTCACCGTTTGCGCCCCGGGATTCCGATCTCGTCGCCCAGCAGATCCCGCAACTTCTGTCCCAGGGAGCGCTTCTGTTTTGAACTCAATACCTGCTTGAGCTGCGCGACCGTCTTGCTCTGCGCGACGACTTGTTGACGACTCTGATCCGCCACGATCCGCAGCTGGGTAAGCTCCACCTCGGCGGCATCGAGCTTGTTCTGCAGATCCCTGTTGGTCGCCACCGCCTCGCCCAGCTGGTGCCGAAGATCATCGGACCCCCTTTCAGGGCTGGTCTGCGACGTTTTGGCCGCCGCCTCTGCCTCCCTCAAGTCCATTTCCAATTTGTCGTTCGCTGCCCGGATCTCCCCCAATTCACGCTTCAGCTCTTTGTTGGCATCCAGTGCGGCGGCCAGTTTTCCCTGCAGTTCATTGACCGCAACGGGCGACCGTTCCTGCTGCACGGGTGGACCGCGGGCGTCCCGGCCGACCGTATAGCCGCCAAGGCCTCCGACACCGGCGAGCATCATGGAGGCGACCACTGTCGCAAAGAGACGGGGTCGTTGCGCCGAATCAGTCCGAGAGATCTGCGTGACGTCCGCTCCGCCCGGCTGTGCGTTGAGCGCCGGGCTCTGCTCCGCAGCCGATCGCAGCTTCTTCGGGAGCTCTTCGATCAGTCCATCCTTCTGCGCGACGAGCGGCTCGGTATCGCGCGAGCCGGTGGCGGCTTTCCAATTGGCGGCGGCGAGCTCCTGCTTGAGAGCCGCAATCCTTTGTTCGCTCGCCGCGAGGCCCTCATTCAAACGGGTTTCTTCGGCCGCTCGCCGTTTGGCCTCGCGCGAGCCCTCGGCAGCTTTCTGATTAGCGGCGTCGCGTTCCTGCTCGAGAGCTGCGATCCGCTGTTCACTCGCCGCCAGGCTCTCCTTCAAACGGGTGTCTTCGGCACTTCGCTGCTCGGTATCCTGCAAAGCTGCGGCAATGCTCTTGTCTTTTGTCACGTCGAGCCCTCGCCGCAACGCCGCGACTCTTTCTTCGCTCTCCGCGAGATGCTTCTCGAGCCGAATCTCTTCGGGGCTGGCCTGGTCGGCATGGTTCCTGTCAGTGATCACCGCAATATCTTGATCTTGCGCCGGCGCAACGTCGGGATCGAGGGAGGCACTCCCCGGGAGAGCCGCGAGCCTGCTTCCGCAAAACTGGCAGAAGACCCTGCCTGCCGCGTTGTCACGCCCGCATTTGTGACACTTAATGATTGCCATAGCGCGATGACCAAGAACTGATTGAGCGAACCGCCGTTCCGAAACTTGCACTGCAAGCCTTGTGAGACGAAGTCAATCAGTTCGCCCGACTCCCCGTCAACTGATGCAGTTGAGGATTTCGCGGAAAGCGCCGGACCCCACCCAGTACTTTATCCCTCTGGTTAGCTCGTAAATTGTACCGCCGCCGATCCGAATGGTCAACCAGATCATGAAGCCCAAGACTGAAGCGTCGCATCGAGGCGCTCGAACTATGGCCGATGTGGCGTTAGGGATTTGCGGCCCAGGTGCTTTCGCGGCGGCCCGAGCCGCTTCAACGAGCATGGCCCAGACATGGCTGCGGCCGATCTTGCTGATCCGGCCGTGCTGGGCTCCGCCAGCAAATTCTCGACCGCGCCTTCCAATCCGATCCAGAACGCTTCGTCAAGAAGCCGCCAGAACCGCCGCTCAAACCAACCGCCGCCTGGATCAATCCGCCACCCCAAAGGCTACGAATCCAACGGCCTGATCTTTCATTCAGATCGAGGCAGCCAATACGCCAGCGGCGACGTCCAGAAACAACTGTGACCTTCGGCATGAAGTGCCCGATGAGCCGAAAAGGCGACTGCTGGGACTGTGAGAGTGTCAGTGCTGCCTGGATGGTCTGAGCCTTGCTGTGATTGGCGCTGTGTCATCGCGTTGACCTTTCGGCCCTCCAGGCAGCACCTGTCGGTCGAATGGAACGTGACTTCATTGTCCGCCCGTTGGATCGTCAGGCCTCTCAACCGGCCTGGAGACCCCTCATCATGAGCGAGACCTTATCCACTGACATCATTATCGGCGTTGATACCCACAAATTCATCCGTGCAGCCGTCGCAATCGACGCACTCGGCGCTCGCCTTAGCACGATGACCATCCCGGTCAATGGCAAGGGTTATCGAACGCTCGAAGCATGGGCGCAGTCCCTGGGGTCGGTTCGAGCGTTCAGCATCGAGAGAACAGGCTCGTACGGATTCGGCCTGTCCCGCTTCCTGTGCTTTGCTGCTCCAGCCGGGCTGCGTCCGCCAGAAATTCGAGCCGTTGTCGCTCGATGCCCGTCTCACCCGTCAGAAAATCGATGTCATCGGCTTTTAGGTTGGCGAACTTGTAGATCAACTCCGGGTCGGGGATTCCTTCAATGCCTATATCGGCAAGAAGTGATTCGAGCTCCGATACGATCCGTTCGTATTCTGAAGGCAGACCCGCGGCATGGCGCTAATGACGAGATCAATGGTCGCCGATTGCGGGGCATTGAACTGGGTGACCGAGGCGCCAAGGAGCGCGCCGGCGGCGTAAAGGCCCGTTCCTTCGGCAATTGCCTGAAGGCGGCCGGTTTCGCCTCATGTGCGTAACATTTTTTGGGGTACGCGAGAGCCGCGCCTGCGTGAAATGTTTGCTCAATAAGTAATTATGGAGTTCAATGGCTCGGGAGCGTGACCGGGAGGGGAAGTTGGCGGAGCGGGAAACAAGCCTGCGGAGCGAGCAACGCGGCGCATCCGACGAAAAGTTCGGCGTCAGCGCGCCGACGATCACCCTTCCGAAAGGCGGCGGCGCCATCAGCGGGATCGGTGAGAAGTTTGGTGCCAATCCCGTGACGGGCACCGGCTCGATGACCGTACCGGTCTTCACGTCACGGGGTCGCTCGGGCTTTGGTCCTCAGCTTTCACTCTCTTACGATTCCGGCGCCGGCAACGGTCCGTTCGGGTTCGGTTGGAACTTGTCCGTACCGTCGATCACGCGAAGGACCGACAAGGGCCTACCGAAATATTTCGACGCGGTAGAGTCCGACGTCTTCATTCTATCCGGTGCCGAGGATCTGGTTCCTGTCCTTGTTAATCACAATGGACGATGGGAACGCCAGCCCTTTGACTCCCCCGCAAGCGAGCCCGGCTACATTGTGCAGCGCTATCGGCCGCGGATCGAGGGCCTCTTTGCGCGCATCGAGCGCTGGAGCGACAAGGCAACCGGCGTCAGCCATTGGCGCTCGATCTCGAAGGACAATATTACGACCCTCTATGGCAAGCGCGACGACGCAAAGATAGCCGATCCGGCCGACAACACCCGCGTCTTCGCGTGGCTCATTTGTGAAAGCTATGACGACAAGGCCAATGCGATCCTCTACCGATACAAGCCAGAGGATGACGCCAACATCGACCGGGCGGCGCCGCAGGAGAGAAACCGGCTGACCGCGAAGCAATTCCCGCAGCGCTATTTGAAAAACATTCGCTACGGCAATCGGACGCCAAGGGCTGCAGGCGACGATCTCACTTTGCGTGACGACTGGTTGTTCGAAGTGGTGTTCGACTATGGGGAACACGATGACGCCGCGCCGTCGACGAAGGAAGAGCGCGAGCGCGCATGGCCTGTGCGGCAGGATCCGTTTTCGCTTTTTCGATCAACTTTCGATGTCAGAACCTACCGGTTATGCCGCCGGGTCTTGATGTTTCATCATTTTCCGGACGAATTTGGAGGAACCGCAGACAATCTCGTTCGATCGACTGATTTTGAGTACAAGAAGAGCTCTGTCGCGTCGTTCATCGCCTCCGTGATCCAGTCGGGCTACACCCAGCAGCCGGACCGGACCAAGAAATCCCTGCCGAAGCTCGAGTTCAAATACACCGAGGTCCGGGTGGATGAAACGGTCTACGAGATCGACCCGGAGAGCATCAAGAATTTACCTTACGGCGTTGATGGGACCCATTATCAGTGGGTCGACCTCGACAGCGAAGGATTGACGGGTGTTCTGACCGAACAGGCCGACGCCTGGTATTACAAGCGCAACCTCGGCAATGGCACATTTGGCCCAATCGAGCGGGTCGCACTTAAGCCGTCCTTGGCAGCATTGAGCGCAGGGCATCAACAATTGCTCGATCTCGCCGGAGAGGGTCATTTGGACCTTGTCCAGTTCGACGGTCCGATGGTCGGCTTCTACGAGCGCAACTCAGACGGAGGTTGGGAGAGTTTCACCCGCTTCAAGTCCGTCCCGAATATCAACACCAAAGACCCAAACCTTCGGTTCGTGGATATCACCGGCGACGGTCACCCGGATATCCTGATTTCGGAGGACACGGTCTTTACCTGGTACGAATCCCTCGCGAAGGACGGCTTTGCACCTGCGTTTCGTTCGCCGAAAAGCTGGGACGAGGAAAAAGGTCCGAAACTCGTTTTCTCCGATCCCACCCAATCAATCTTCCTGGCGGACATGGCCGGCGACGGCCTCTCGGATATCGTGCGCATCCGCTACAGCGAGGTCTGTTACTGGCCGAATTTGGGATACGGCCGGTTCGGCGCGAAAGTCACGATGGGCAATGCTCCCGTCTTCGAAAGCCCGGACCTGTTCGATCCCCGGCGTATTCATCTTGCCGACATCGATGGCTCGGGCAATTTGGACATCATTTACGTCGGCCGCGAGGGCATCGCGCTTTACTTCAACCAGTCCGGCAATTTTTGGACTCCGCCCCATCGGCTCGCGCATTTTCCACGAGTAGACAGCCTCACCTCCATTGCGGCAACAGATCTAAAAGGGAACGGTACAGCCTGTCTCGTTTGGTCGTCACCGCTCGCGTCGGACGCGCGCCGGCCCATGCGCTACATCGACCTCATGGGCGGGCAGAAGCCGCACCTCCTCGTCTCGACCAGGAACAACATGGGAGCCGAGACAGAGGTGCAATACGCGGCGTCCACGAAATTCTATCTGCAGGACCGGGAAGGCCGCCCCTGGGTAACGAAGCTGCCATTCCCGGTCCATGTGATCGAGCAAGTTAAGAACCGCGATTTGGTGTCCAACACCATGCTCGTCAGCACCTATCGCTATCGTCACGGCTATTTTGACGGGGTGGAGCGCGAGTTCCGCGGTTTCGCTCATGTCGAACAAAAAGACGCAGAGTCGGTCGCCGGAGAATTCGACCTGCCGCCGGTCGTGACGAAGACCTGGTTCCACAACGGCGCCTTCCTCGAAGACCGCAAGCTCGAGGCCTATTTCAAGGACCCGGCCAATCAGGAATTTTTTACCGGCGACGCTCAGGCCGCCTTCCTGCCGGACACCGATCTTCCACCGAACCTCACGGTCGATGAGATGCGCGAGGGCGCGCGCGCCCTGAAAGGCAGCATTTTGCGCCAGGAGGTCTATGCTGATGACGGCTCGGCCAAGGCCTCACTCCCCTATAGCGTTTCCGAGCGCAGCTACAAGCTGACCTGCCTGCAACCGCGGGGCCCGAACCGCCACGCAGTCTTTTTCAGCCACCCGAGCGAAACCATTGACTATCACTACGAGCGCAATGCGGCCGATCCGCGCATCAGCCATGCGTTGACACTCGCGGTTGATGATTATGGCAATGTCCTGAAATCAGTCGCTATCGGCTACCAGCGCCGCGAGCCCAAGTTTGATGAGCAAGGGAAAACTCTCGCGTCGCTCACTGAAAGCGAATACACAAACGCTGTCCTTGAAGACGATGCCTATCGCACACGGCTTCCGGCTGAAGTCAAGACCTACGAGCTGACGGCATCGGCGCTCGCGGGCGCGAAGCCCTTGGATTTCGGGACTGTCGAGACAATCGCCGCGGCAGCAAGCGAAATCGCCTACGAGGCGCAGCCGACCTCAGGGCAGACGCAGAAGCGCCTCATCGAACAGCTGCGCACGCTCTACCGGAAGAACGATCTCTCCGCCTGCCTGCCGATCGGAAAGGTCGAGTCCATGGCGCTACCCTGCGAGAGTGACAAACTCGCATTCACCCTGGGCCTGCTCGACGTTTTCCAAATTAAGGCATCCCGCGCCGAACTGACGGCGATTCTCGCCGGATCCGAAGGGGGGTACCGCAATCTCGATAAAAATGGCCTGCTGTGGATTCCTTCCGGCCAAGCCTTTTACTCCCCTAACCCGGGCGATTCCGCGCCGCAGGAACTAGCCTTCGCGCAGGCGCATTTCTTTCTCCCGCATCGTTTCCAGGACCCCTTCGGCAACACCACCCTCGTCGCCTATGACGCAAAATACAACTTAGCTCTCGTTTCCACGCGCGATGCCATCGGCAATGAGACGACCGCCGAGCCGGACTATCGCGTGTTGCAGCCCAAAATGGTCACCGATCCGAATGGCAATCGCACCGAAGCGCGTTTCGACGCGTTGGGCATGCTCGCCGGCACGGCCTTAAGCGGCAAGGCAAATCCACCAATCGAAGGCGATTCTTTCGACAACTTCACACCCGACCTCAGCCCGGCGCAAATCAAGGCCTTTTTCGATTCCACCGATCCCCGCCCGCTCGCCATCACCCATCTCGGCACAGCAACGACCCGCATCCTCTATGACCTCGAGCGTGTCCCCGTCTGCGCAGCTTCGATCGCCCGCGAGACCCATTTTCACGATCCCGGGGGAGATCAAACCAAGGTCCAGCTGCACTTTGTTTATTCCGATGGGTTTGGGCGCGAAGCCCAAACCAAGGTCCAGGCGGAGCCCGATCCAAGCTCCCCCAAAAAACCCCGCTGGGTCGGCACTGGAGAAAAAGTTTATAACAACAAAGGCAAGCCTATCCGGCAATATGAGCCATTCTTCAGCCCGAACCCCCAGTTCGGGATCGAGACATGGGGCGTGAGCAGCACCTTGTTCTATGACCCGGTGGAGCGCGTCGTCGCGACGCTTCATCCCAATGACACATATGAAAAAGTGGTCTTTGATCCCTGGCAGCAAACGGCTTTTGACGTCAACGATACCGTCGCCCTCAATCCCAAGTCCGACCCGGATGTCCGCGAATTCTTCGGCTGGCTGCCGGACGGATATAAGACCTGGTATCAGCAGAGAATCGATGGCACAAAAGGACCTGAGGAAAAGGCTGCGGCGGACAAGGCGGCCAAACATGCCGATACGCCCACGATTGCCCATTTCGACAGTTTGGGCAGAACCTTCCTGACGATTGCCGACAACGGCAAGGATGCAAATGGCAACGATCAGAAATATAGCACCCGCACGGTGCTAGACATCGAGGGCAACCAGCGCGAAGTGATCGATGCCCTCGACCGCATCGTCATGCGCTACGACTATGACATGCTCGGCACCAAGATCCATCAGGCGAGCATGGAAGCCGGCGAGCGCTTTATGCTGAACGACGTGATGGGCAAGCCGATCCGCGCCTGGAACAGCCGCAAATATGGTTTCCGCACCGAATATGATGCGCTCCGCCGGCCGCTGAAATCCTTCGTGGAGGGCGGCGACCCGTCCGAGCCGAACGCGACGGTTTTTGCTCAGCCGATCGTCTTCGAGCGCACGGTCTATGGCGAAAGCGCCGAAACCGGTTTAACGGACCAGCAACTGCGGCAGGTAAACCTGCGCGGCAAGGTTTTCCAGCATTTCGACGGCGCTGGGGTCGTGACGAATTATGGCATCAATCCAAAGAACAACCAGCCGGAGGCCTATGACTTCAAAGGCAATTCCTTGCGCAGCACGCGCCAGTTCGCGAGCGACTACAAGAACGCGCCGGACTGGTCCCAAAGCCTCGCGTTGGAAACCGGGACTTTTTCGAGCGCCACGGCCTATGACGCGCTCAATCGCGCCATCGCGGTCACCGCGCCAGACAAGAGCATCTATCATCCGACTTTCAACGAAGCCAATCTTCTGGAGACGGTCGATGTCAATCTGCGCGGCGCAGCGGCGGCCACACCGTTCGTCACCAATATCGACTATAACGCCAAGGGCCAGCGCACGCTCATCCAATATGCCAATGGCGCCGCGACGACTTATGATTATGACGACAAGACCTTCCGGCTCGCCCATCTCAAAACCACGCGTGCTGCGGGCCTGAATGGGGTCGCCGCACAGATTTTTACGAGCGCCGCCACGGTGCAAGACCTGCGCTACACCTATGATCCGGCAGGAAATATCACCGAGATCGCCGATGCCGCGCTTCAAACCGTCTTCAATGGCCAGCAGGTCGATCCGGTCTGCCGCTATACTTATGACGCACTCTATCGGCTTGTCGAGGCAACGGGCCGCGAGCACATCGGCCAAGCGGCTTTTGAAGTGCCTCCGCTAAGCGGCAATTATCGGGACTATCCGTTCGTCGGCGCGGCGCACCCAAACGATCTTCAGGCGTTGCGCAATTATACCGAGCGCTATGATTACGACCCAGTCGGCAATTTTCAGAACAAGGTTCATCAGGCGACGAACGGCAACTGGACCCGCGCCTATACTTATAGCGAAAGCAGCCTGATCGAGCCCTCGAAGAAAAGCAACCGGTTGAGTCAGACGGCGCTGCAAGCGAACAGCAATCCGCCTGCAGAGCCGTATAAGTATGACGCGCATGGCAATATGGTATTGATGCCGCATCTGCCTTTGATGCAATGGGATTTTAGGGACGAGCTCAGCGCGACCGCGCGGCAGGTGCTGAACGCCGGCGCGACGGAAACGACCTACTATGTATATAACGCCAACGGGCAGAGGGCGCGAAAAATCACCGAGCGGCAGAACGGCGCGCGGAAAAACGAGCGCTTCTATCTCGGCGGTTTCGAAATCTATCGCGAATTCGACGCAGGCGGCGGCGGCGCGCTGGAGCGCGAAACCTTGCATGTGATGGACGACAAGCAGCGCATCGCGTTGATCGAGACCCAGACGATCGACAATGGCGCGGCGGTCTCATCTCCGGCGCCGGCGCAGCGCTATCAGTTGGGCAATCATCTTGGCTCAGCGAGCCTGGAGCTCGATGAGGCGGGAGGGCTGATTTCGTATGAGGAGTATAGCCCATATGGCAGCACGGCCTATCAGGCCGGACGCAGCGCCCCCGAGGTGAGCCTCAAGCGCTATCGCTATACCGGCAAGGAGCGGGACGAGGAGAACGGGTTTACGTATCATGGCGCGAGGTATTACGCGCCATGGTTGGGGCGGTGGACGAGTTGTGATCCGGGAGGGATAATGGATGGGCCGAATCTCTTTCAATATGTCGGTAGTAACCCAACAGGAAAGATCGATCTGCACGGAATGCAAAAGGTCGAACCCCAGACATCCAAGCGATCAACAAATCGCTCCGACATTCAGACGTTCCGAGCCGATCCGGTTGTCGTTCGAGTGAAACGTTACACATTCAGGGACGAGATCGTTCTGAGCAACGCCACTCATTACACGTTTAACGACGAAATCGTAAGGGGAGACCGAGCAGCGTATCTCAAGAGCCTGCGCGATGCGGTGCATCAAGATTATGTAAGAGATTTCCAGAAGTTTCGGAGGGGTGTGTCGTACACCCCATTGGGAATAAAAGCGGAATATATTGGACCCATTGGCGGCGGAGTCGATTTTCGAAGAGGGGAAACCGGTCGCGTCTCACTTGATGTCGGCGTGGGAGTTGGGGAAAGCTTGGCGCTTGACTTGAGTGCGACAGACAAGCCTCGCGCTATTGCCGGGGTTTATGGAGAGGTAAAGCTGGAGGTAGGAGGGGGCCCCTTCAAGGTAGATATAACGTCACGCTATACTCACAACGAACCGGAGTTTATAAATCGCTTCGAGACAAAAGGGACGATCAACGTATTTGGTGTTGGAGTTGCTGTGACGGATAAGGGCGACCCAACGTTCAAAGGGGCAATAAGCTGGACGCGTTTGTACAAGTACGGCAAGCTTTTCTGGGACCTCAGCGATCGTGGAAAAAGCATAGTAGAAGCACGGAAGAATATCGATGAATTGCGACAAGCAGTTCAAGGTGTTTTCTCTGATCCGAAGGGATTGGTGCAGCAAAATGTGGTAAAGAGCTATTTCAGCCCGAAGGTGACTGCTGCGGGGAAGTTCGGATACGTTTTCACGGCGGAATGAACCCTGTGCCGGATGGGGTGGGCACGCCTAGCCTAGGTGCGGTATGAAGCCCCAACATTTCGCGGCGGCGAGGTTCCTTCGTCACCCGAACCTACAATTGAAGGGTGGCATGAATGCGGTCGCCGGGGGATTTGGCGGCGCCGATGCCGCGATCACCGGCGGCGGCACCAATCCAGTCACGGCCGTCACCACGGTCGCGGGCGACGAGACAAACGAAGACCTCACACCGCGTAAGGTGGAGCTACTCCACGGCTTCCACACGACGGGTACGGGCACGATATCTGTTCATAGCGGTGGCGTTCATGCGACGGTTTCGGCGCGAAGCGCGCGATGGCGGGTCGTGAATCGCGGATCACCCTTTGTCCATCTGCCCTACACGCCCGGAATTAGGACTTATAAACATTGCTGCGATGATCAATCACATGAATCGTAATTGTGTGTTGAACCGCATCCGATGTGTAGCGCACGCGCCAGTCACCAACGCGGAGCTTTAACAGGCTCGCGAAGGGGCCTGTCAGCGTCTCCGGCCGGATTTGGTCGAAATGCTCGGCGAGCCACTCTATCCTTTCTGACGACAGACGTCACCTTGACCGCAAGCGATGAGGAACCGAAACCGCTCGCGTTGGCTGCCCCTTTGGGACAAGATGGCCGTGATCACCGGGCGCGAAGCGAGGGCGACCACCATGCCATCAACATCGTAGCGTCTAAGTTACAGGCATCTCGCTGAACAGCCCGATGTAAATGGGCCGCGCGACAAGCGCTGCGGATGCTGGTTCCAAGGGAGGATCCGAACATGCCCCATGAAACCTACCGGATCTTTGGCCGCGTCATCGATCGTGTAACGAAAAACGGCGTGGCGCAGCTGCGCGTCGAGGCGCGGGATAGGGAACTTATCTTCCAGGACTTGGTTGCGAGCGCAATCACCGACGGCCAAGGCGCCTTCAATATGCGGTTCGAGAGGTCTTGGCTCGACGAGATCTTCCTTGGCCGGCGCCACGAACTCGTTTTTAAAGTATTCGACGGTGACAAGCTTCTGAAGACTGCTGAGGAGACCGTTCTCTGCGATGGGGATCATCCCGACTCGGAAATCATCATCGATGTGGATCTGGCGGCGACAGGCCCGGCGCCGTTCACGGTTCAGGGAACGATCAGCCTAGCGGAAGGCGAAGTGCTTGCGGGCGTCGTCGTGCGCGCCTTCGATCAAGATTTGCGCCATGAAGAGCCTCTGGGCCAGACCGTCACGGACGCGGCCGGGCACTATCAGATCACCTACACGGCCGAGCAGTTCCGCCGGGCCGAGGAAGGCACTGCCGATCTGATCGTGCGCGCGTTCAACGCCGCCGGCACGCTTCTCGCCGCCTCGCCCACCCTGTTCAATGCCCCGCAATCGGCGACCATAGATCTCATCGTTAGCGCTGATGCCGCAGGTCTGCCTTCCGAATACGAACGGATCGTTTTGGAGCTCGAACCGCTCCTTGCCGAGATAAGCATTGAAGGCATCCCCGACCCGGAGCTGATCGACAAGCTCGCCGACCTAAAAGCCGATGACATCGATTTTCTGATGGGTGAGACGGGCATCGAGCGACTACGGCTCGAATTTCTGGCGGACGCAGCCCGGCTGGAGAAGCAAACCCACGAGGAAGACCTCGAGCTGCCGGCAACGGTGTTCTATGGCCTCGCCCGGGAAGGATTGCCCTTGGATTTGTCGGCGCTCGCAGGCCGAGGTCCCCGGGCGCTGCCGGATGCGCTCAACCAAGCTTTCGCTGACAACATCATTCCTGCGACGCTCAAGGGTGAAGTGAATAAACTCCTTGCGGATCTGCAGCAACTGATCGCGGCGCATACGCTCAAAATCCCGCCGGTCGAGGGCGGTCATTCCCTGGGCGATCTGCTCGGTCTCGCCGTGCCGTCGCCCGCGAAACAAGCGAGCCTGATCGCGCTCTATAACAGTCACGACGGTCCGATCGAGGAATTCTGGCTAAAGTTGCGCCAGCAGCCGGATTTTCAAACGCCGGGTCTGGTCAGCAGCATCCAGCGCAATCTTCAACTAGGCGTGCTGACGCAGAATCATGTGCCTCTGATTGACGCGCTTCAGCGCACCCACCCTCTGAACTCTCCGCGAGATCTCGCAAAGCTGGATAGAGAGGATTGGAAGGCGCTGATCAACACGTCGGTGAATGGCCAGCCCATCGGCATTCCCCCCGGAGTTCCCGGCGGCACCATGGATGAAAAAGTCGCAAACTATGTCAATGGCATCGTTGGTCTTGTGCAGGCCGTCTTCTCGACCGGCACAGTGGCAAGACTCATTGCCAACTCGCCGGACATCAACTTGGACGCCTCGACCCGAGGGAACGTGGCTCGTTTCTTTTCGAATTCGCCGGATTTCGATTTCCGCACCACGCGGGTGGACTCTTATATCGCCGATCACGGCGATACGGCCTTAGCCGGAATACCGGAAAACGAGCGTGTTCAAACCGTGGCTCACGTCAAGCGGATCCATCGTCTGCTGCAAGTCAGCACGGGACCCGAGGTGATGACGGCCCTGGTCAACAGCCGTTTCAACTCAGCGCATGCGATCGCAATCACGCCCCCCGCCACCTTCATCGCGGAGATGAAGGATGCGTTGGGTAGCAAGCAGAAAGCCTTGACGGTGCATAACCGAGCACAACGCATCTACGTGGCCGCTCTGCATGTCTATACGCAAATCCATCAGGCGCTCAATGACATCCAGCCGCGGGCCGTGAACGCTTCTGGCGACGCGATCCGCGAAGTACTGCTCAAGCAGTCACCGACGCTAGCCGACCTGTTCGGGTCGCTGGAGCTATGCGACTGTCTGGATTGCCGTTCGGTTCTGAGTCCGGCGGCATATTTCGTCGATCTCCTGCACCTGCTCGAGAATTCGATTCCGAACCAACGACTGCAATCGCCTTTTGATGTGCTTCTCGAGCGCCGGCCTGATCTTGAATACATCAAGCTCAACTGCGAGAACACCAATACGTTCATTCCCTATGTGGATCTCGTGAATGAGGTGTTGGAAAGCTATATCGTATACGGACAAACGCTTCCTTTCATCAGAACGCATGTGCCCCCGCCGCAACATCCCCTCACTATCATTATGCCCAACGACAGTTCAGACGATGTCACGGCTGACGAGTTAGCCGCCAATCCGGAGAACACCAACGCGGCGGCCTACGACACTCTCAAAGGCGCGGTCTTTCCGCTGACGCTGCCCTACAATCTGCCCCTGCATGTAGCCAGAGTTTACCTCGAGCATTTGCGCAGTAGCCGTTACGAGGTAATGAAGGCATTTCAGGCGTCCGGCGCCCCTACGGACGTGGATATCGCTTGCGAATACCTCGGGCTCTCCCCGGAGCAACGCGATATTCTGACCGGAGCATCACCAAAGACATTGCGCGATTTCTACGGGTACAACCCCGGGGATCATAGCCCGACCAACCAACCTCTGCTCATACCAGATTCGACCGGTCCCGATGTTATTGCCTTACAGCACTTGCTCAATTCAGCCGACGCAAAGCCGATCCTTACAATCGACGGAAATTTCGGCTCCAACACACAGGCAGCCCTGCATGCCTTCCAGAATAGCAACGGGCTTCCACAGGGATCCGTCGATCGCGCCACATGGCAAGCGCTCGATGGCGTGGAAGAGATTTGGCTGGCTTACCTCGCCCAGATCCCCGAGCTTTTGAGCCATACTGGCATCACCTATCTGGAGTTGATCGAACTGGTCAAGACCTGGTTTATCAATCCAAATAGGCCTTTGATAGACTTCCTCGAGTCGCTCAAGATTTCTTACAAGGACCTCTCCGAATGGGTTGCCGGCGGCTACACGAATCCGAGCCCATCGTTGGAGGACGCCTTGAAAAAGGCCTATCCGGGGACACCGCTAGATGAGGCGCTTGCAATACTTCGTGTCTGGGCAACCAACAATTTCGAGAAACTCAACAAGGTCCTGGTTCTCTATGCGCCACAGGATTCCCAATGCGACCTCGGCGTGACTGGCATCGTCTGCGTCGATGGTACGGATGCGGATACCGAACCAAACATCGTCATTGGAGCGGTTCCGACCGGCGCCGCTGATAAAGCGGTTACTTGGCGGAAGGTGCATCGCTTCCTGCGCTTGTGGCGGACCTTGGGTTGGTCGATGTCCGATCTCGACAAGACTTTCAAAGGTCTGGGCGCCGGCGACATTACCGATGCTACGCTGCAAGAGTTGGCACAACTCAAACAGCTGCAGAGCGATTTGAACATTCCCCTGATCCAGCTCCTGAGCATTTGGGCTAACATTGATAGCTGGGGAGACGCTTCGCTCTACAAAAAGCTATTCCTGAACAAATCCGTACTCCAGCTTGACCAAGTCTTTGAACCAACGCCGGATGGCTTCCTGCTGCCGGACGACCCCGCAGCGCCCCGGATTTCCGACCATATCCCGGCCCTCCTAGCCGCCTTTCGGATCAGTGCGGCGGATTTAGACGCCATACGCGCCGATGCCGGTCTCGCCGATCACCCTGAGGCCACCCCGCCGACACAGGCCGCGCTCACACTGCACAATGTCTCCGTGCTCTATCGTTATGCCGTGCTAGGCCGCGCGTTGAAGCTTCGCGCCTGGGATCTCATCGCGCTAAAAGCGCTTTCAGGCATCGATCCCTTCACCACGCCGGACCAGACCATCCATTTTACGGATGTCGCAGGAAAGGTGAAGCAGTCAGCATTCACCATCGTGCAGTTGGGATACCTCTATCGCCACCTCACGGCTCCATCCGCTGGTCTGCCGCCGCTAGCCACTGCGCTCCACTCGCTGGCGAAGACCTTGCGCGACGGGCTCACCCAGATTTCGAAGGACAACGTCTTTGCGCCCGATCTGGATGGCCAGCTGACGCGCACCAAGCTCGGACTTTTGCTGGATGGCGCGGTGGTGGACCAGGTGATTGGCATGGTCAATGGCAGCGCCGTTTATTCCGCGCCGCTCGCAACCTTGCCTCCCGCGCTCGCGAAGACGGATACGTCAGGGAAGGTCATTGGCTTGGACCCGGCCAAACTGCCGCCCCCGGTCGCTCGCAAGGCCTCCTACGATGCCACAGCGGCTGTGCTGCGTTTCCGCGGCGCGATGACAGACGTGGAAAAAGCGGCCCTCCGCGGGGCCGCTTCCGATGGCCCTTTCCAAAACGCGGTCGAGAACCTCTACCAGCAGCCACTTACGATAATCGAGGGCGCGCTGCGAGGGTTCCTTTCCGACATTGTCGACGCGGAGAAAAAGCTGCTGCGCGAGACATCCTCCCTCGACCAGGATCTCAAGCCCGTCCTGCTCGATGGAGAGGATCCTCCCAGGCCCACAACCGATCCGGCGAAGGCGGTTACGACGGCGATTGCCTACAAGTTCGCCTACCTGCTCACCCGCCTCTTGCCTGTCCTCATCGACCGGCTGAGCCATGCCTTCGTCAAGCAGACCATAGCGGATCTGCTCCAACTCGATGGCAAGGTGGCGGAGCTCCTGTTGGAGACCCAGTTGAAATCTCCGGCGGCTCCAACACACGCCGCGGTCGCGGATCTGGTCGCATTGGCCACCCCCGGCCTGACGGCCGTCTATACGAACGCAGCAGGAGCGTCGACGGAGCGGGCTGACGCTGCTGTCGCGTTCGACGGCAAAGGCAATACGCCGGAAACGACAATCCCCCACGGCACGACGAGCGCGAGCTGGAACGGGATGCTGCTCGGACCAAACAACAGCGATTTCACCTTCTCGATACGCACGGACGGCACACCCGAATTCTGGGTCGAGGGCAACACGCAGGCGCTTGTCCCGCCATCAGCCCCGGGTACTGGCGACTGGGTAATCCAAACGGCTGTGCCCCTCAAGGCGGGCGAACTTTATGACATTCGCCTGCAAATCACACAGCTGCCGGCGACAAATCCCATTGCAGAGCTGCGTTGGCAGAGCGCGACCATTTCGATTGCGATCATACCTTCGGATAACCTCTATCCGCGCGCGCCGCTCGACAACTTCACGGCCATGTACACCCGAGTGCAAAAGGCGGCGCTACTCGTCAACGCCTTCAAACTCGACGACAAGGAAATCGCCTATCTCTCCTCTAATTCGGCGGATTTCGGCGGGTTCGACCTCAATGCCCTGCCATTGAAACGTGATTTGGCGGTTCCGCCAGCGGTCGACGTAAATGCTCCTGCATTGTTCAAGACATGGCGGCGAGTGAATGATTACGTCACGTTGCGCAACAGTTTTCCGCATGGCGAGGTCGGCACCATCGATGTTTTCGGTGCAGCCTCCCTGCATGACGCGCAAGCTAAGCTCGCGCAAGCGACCGGTTGGGATGCACAAATCATCGGCAGCCTCGTGGATGTCCTTAAACTCACCGGCTCCGATTTCAAGAACGAAATCGAGTTGCGACGTCTTCAGACCTGCGTGCGATTGATAAAGCGAGTCGGCATATCGGCCGAGAAACTGTCTGCCTGGACCACTCAGCCAACTGACCCAGTCAAGGCGCGCGATCAAGCGCGCGACATCAAGAACATCGTCAAAGCGAAATATGACGATGAAACCTGGGCGACCGTGGCCAAGCCTCTCAGCGACAAGCTCCGGGAGGGGCAAAGGGCGGCGCTGGTCACCTATGTGCTCGCAGAGCCCGTGATCCGGGGCGCAAACGTCAAGACCGCCGATCAGCTTTTCGAATATTTCCTGATCGACGTGAATATGAGCCCCTGCACGCTAACATCGCGCATCAAGCAGGCCATTTCGTCGGTTCAACTCTTCGTCGATCGTTGCCTCATGAACCTGGAAGCCGATGTCCGGGCCGACGCCATCGACCCAATACTCTGGCAGTGGATGAAGCACTATCGAATTTGGGAGGCAAACCGCAAGGTGTTCCTCTACCCGGAGAACTGGATCGAGCCGGAATTGCGGGACGACAAAAGCCCCTTCTTCAAGGAGCTCGAGTCGGAGCTGCTGCAGAATGATCTCACGACGGACACGGCAGAGGCGGCGTTCCTCCATTATCTCGAGAAGCTCGATGAAGTTGCGCGTCTCGAAATCTGCGGCATGTATTGGCAAGATAACTCGGCCGAATTTCCCACGCTGAGTCGCGAGGCGACCGGACCTGACCTCCAACGGCTACTGAACGAGGCGGGAGCTAATCCGCCCATAGTCGTCAGCGGCATATTCCACAGGACCACCTATGACGCCGTTCTGGCCTTCCAAACGAATAACCATCTGACCGCGAATGGTGTCGTGGGTCCTGAAACATGGGTCGCGCTCGATCCCAGCAAGACCGTCGATGTCCTCCACGTCTTCGGTCGCACGCTGCATATAAGGCACGTCTATTACTACCGGAAGCTGATCAACAATGCCACCTGGACATCTTGGGAGAAGGTGCCGGTCGATATCGAGGGCGATCACCTGATGCCGGTCATTTGGAATCGGCGGCTTTATATCTTTTGGCTTATTTTCACTCAGAAGGCCGCGAAGGCGGGGCCACAGTTTATGTTGCTTCCTATCGGGAAAGGTGGTGACGGCGGAGGCGGCAACGGAGACGGACCCGGGGGTGGCCCTCGCGGAGGCGGTCATGGACCGGTGATCGGGCCTCCTCCCGGGACAAGAGACTCAAATACGCCCCCGCCGCAATATTGGGAGATCAAACTCGCCTGGAGCGAATATGAGAACCACAAATGGTCGGCCAAGGTCATATCGGAGGAGTCCATTGGGACCAGCCCACCTTCATTAGATCTGCCCAACAAGAACACGTTTACCGCCAAAGCGCTCGCCAGCAGTGAAGGGCTTTTGATACGGCTCTATTCAACCTGGAGCGACACGACGGGACGCCACATAGGTGCATTCCATCTAACCGGGTGTCATGGGCGAATACTGCCCATAAACCCAATTAGGATTTTCTTTTTCCAGTGGATCGAGCCCATTGCCTACCTGACCGCGCCCGCAGACAGCGCGGTCGACTTCATGACCTTTAAGCAGAACGATTTTAGCAGGAGTAAGTTGCTCACGCTGTTCACTGGCGATTTCGGCGATGATTGGGCGGGGTTTGTGGCGTCTTCCGCAACTAAGACTCCAATTATCGCGTTACAGGCCACCCCCAGCATTTTTCGTATCCTCTACCCGCACCAATACTACCAATATGTTCTGCAAGCTCCCTTCTTCTACCAAGACGACCGGCGCACATATTTCGCCACCACGGCGCCCGCGGAAGAGACGGTTTGCCTTCCCGTGAATGCAAACTTCGCGAGGCCGGATCGCAATCTCCTCGCTCATGTTCCGTTCGCCAACACCCCCCCGTTCGACATCGGGGCGATGCCCCCTAGGCTCGGTCAAGGCACCGCAGCCCCTAAGGTCGCGACTGGTCTACCAACGTCGATCGCCATGACTGCTCCTAGCACGGCGTTGACCGCTGCCGAACCTTCATCGAGCCTTGCTGCGGCGTCGCTGCTCACGGCGAGCGCGCAAGCGATCGGGCAGCCGCAGCCATCCATGATGGACTGGTCGATGCAAGGCGTTGCCAGCCGCCTCTACTGGCCCCTTCCGTCGGAATGGCGATGGGTCACCCGGAAGACTTACGATTTGAAGTTCACCACGCATTTTCACCCCTACGTATGCGAGTTCATCAAATCGCTCAACAAAGATGGGATCCCTGGCTTGCTGACGATGGCATCGCAGATGCAGTCCGAGCCGATATCGACCTTTGCGAACAATTATCAACCGAATCCACAGCGGGTCGAGCTTCCTTATCCGGTGGAAGCGGTCGATCTTGGTCCCGAGGGCAAGAGCGCCTATTCGCTCTACAACTGGGAGCTGTTCTTTCACACGGTGATACTGATTGCCACGCGGCTAAGCCAGAATCAGCGCTTCGATGAAGCGCGAACTTGGTTCCATTATATCTTCGATCCTACCGATAACGGACGGGCCGGTCTTCTCGCGGCCTACTACAACAGCGTTGATCTGGGCGGGTCGCCGACGTTCCGTTTCGATCCCGATATCAACTTTACCTGGGGCGGCGGACCGCCTTTACCCAATATCTCTCCGACCAATTTCAGTGTCCGCTGGACTGGGAAGCTGATCCCGCAATTCACGGGAGCCTATACTTTCCACACGGTGACCGACGACGGCGTGCGTTTGTGGGTCAACAATCAACTCCTCATCGACGGTTGGTGGGATCAAGCGCCTACCGAGTTGACCGCGATAAGCAAGGACCTGACAGCGGGCGTGCCTTGCGAGATCAAGATGGAATACTACCAGCGCTATGGAGGCTCCATCGCGCAACTGTTGTGGGAAGGTCCCAATACACCAAGGGCAGTCATTCCGCCGAGTCAATTCTTCAGCGTGTTCTACTGGAAATTCTTGCCCTTCATGGCGACCGAAAAAGAGCGGATATGGGATCTGCTCACGCTGCTCTCAACGCGAGACGACCAGCTGAGTCCGGCGCTGAAGGAAAAGAAGAAAGCCTTCGAGGACCAGATCAAGGAATGGCAGCAGCATCCCTTCCAGCCTCATCTCATCGCGCGATCGCGGCTCATCGCCTACCAGAAAAACGTTGTGATGAAATACATCGACAATTTGATTGCTTGGGGCGATCAGCTGTTCCGGCAGGAGACCATTGAATCCATCAATGAGGCGACCCAGCTCTATGTCCTTGCCGCTAACATTTTGGGACCGCGCCCCCAACGCATACCCGAGCGAGGCAAGGTCGAGCCGCGTACCTATGCCGATCTGCGGTTCAGCTTAGACGCGTTCTCGAATGCGCTGGTGACGATCGAGAACGAATTTCCTTTCAGCACCGGCCTGACGGCGGCGGCCGGGAACGATTCGCAGCAGGGCAGCGGGGCACTTGGACTTGGTTCGACGCTGTATTTCTGCACGCCCCGGAACGACAAGCTTCTTGGCTACTGGGACACGGTCGCCGACCGCCTCTTCAAGATCCGCAATTGCATGGACATCGAGGGCGTGGTCCGGCAGCTGCCCCTTTTTGAGCCGCCTATCGATCCAGCCATCCTGGTCAGGGCGGCTGCCGCCGGAGTCGATCTCAACAGCGTCCTCAACGATATCAACACGCCGGTGCCCCTCTACCGGTTCAACGTGATGCTGCAGAAGGCCGTGGACCTCACCGCCGAGGTCAAATCCTTGGGCGCGGCGTTTCTCGCCGCCCTGGAAAAGAAGGATGCAGAGGCGCTGGCCTTGCTGCGTTCCGGGCACGAAATTCAGGTGCTCACGGCGGTGCGCCAGGTCAAGGAAAAGCAGATCGATGAGGCCAACGATACGCTGGAGGGGTTGAATAAGTACCACGATGTTGTTCTGGCGCGGCAGACCTATTACCAAGGTAGGTTGAAGCTACCGATAAACCCCAAAGAGCAGGCACAGTTGGATAACATGACGGACACTTGGCACCTGCAGACAGTTCAATCAACTCATGAGTTTGCTGCGGGGATATTGCATCTTATTCCGGATAACAAGCTTGGAAGTCCTGCAACTATCGGATTTACGTTAGGCGGCGGCAATTTTGGCGCCGCCGTACAATCCTTTGGCGCCGGAATGGGGATAGTTTCTTCTGTGCTCAGCACGCAAGGAGCGATGAGCGGGATATCCGGTGGATACGATCGCCGTACCGAAGAATGGACGTATCAATTGGACTTGGCAACGAAGGAACTGGATCAAGTTCAAAAGCAGATCGACGCCGCAGCCATTCGCAAGGACATCGCCAGCCAGGAGCTGCAAAACCACGATCTGCAGATTGCCAACGCGAACGACGTCGACGCTTTCATGCGCGACAAGTTCACCAATCAGGAACTCTACAGTTGGATGACATCCCAGGTCTCGGCGATCTATTTCCAAAGTCACCAACTGGCTTACGAGATCGCCAAGAAGGCCGAGAAGGCCTATCGTTTCGAGCTCGGCCTGACAGATTCCAACTTCATTCAATTCGGCTATTGGGACAGTCTCAAGAAGGGTCTGGTTTCCGGCGAGAAGCTGCATTACGATCTCAAGCGGATGGAGATCGCCTATCTCGACAAAAACAAGCGCGAATATGAGATTACGAAGCAGATCTCGCTCCTGTTGCATGATCCCTTCGCCTTGATCGCGCTCAAGGAGACGGGGCGATGTGAGGTGGCCCTTCCGGAAGCGCTGTTCGACGCAGACTATCCCGGCCACTATATGCGGCGCATCAAGAATGTCAGCCTCACGATCCCCTGCGTCATCGGGCCTTATGAAAGCGTCAATTGTGCCCTTCGCCTGTTGCGGCATGACATTCGCCTCAGCTCGTCACCGGCGCCGCAATACGGGCCGGTCGATGACGAGGACAAGCGCTTTCTCGTCAGTTTCGGCTCGACCCAGGCAATCGCGACGAGCGGCGCGCAGAACGACAGCGGGCTGTTTGAGGTGAATTTCAGAGACGAGCGCTACCTGCCCTTCGAGGCTGCGGGCGCCGTGAGCACCTGGCGGCTGGAACTGACCTCGCCCTTCCCGAAATTCGATTACGAAACGATTTCGGATGTGATCATTCATCTGCGCTACACCGCCCGCGACGGCGGGGAGAGGCTCAGAGACGCGGCGGTGGGCGCGTTGCAGGAATTTGCAAAGAATTTCAGCGACGGGAGGGAGCCTCTGTTCCGGCTTCTGAGCCTCCGCCATGAATTTCCTTCCGAATGGTACAAATTGCTGTCGCCCGTCTCGCAGTCCGATCCCGACCTGATAACCCGTAGCGCCGATCTGGTGCTCGGCAAGGATCGCTACCCATTTTACTTGCTCCCTGCCACCGTGCAGCCTCAGACAGTATATGCGATTGCGGTCCCTCAGGCCGGGGCAACTCTCGATCCTTTCGATCCTTTGACGCTCTCATTAACGGCAGGCAAGGGATCGGGAAACGCAATCGATTTCGATCTTTCGCTAAAGAAGGCCAACAATCCTGCCTTTGGGTCTTCGGTATTGTTCGCAAAGAGCACCGACCAGATCAGTCTGCCGACGGTGGAAACCGATCCTGGAAAGGCTGTCTGGAGTGTAAAGGTGTCGCTGAGAAAAGAGGCGTTCGGAGCTCTCGGCGACGGCCTGAGTGACCTGCTCCTTGTTGTCGGCTACATCGCGAGCCTGCCGTCATGAGTGGTGCCGTTGTTGTCGCGTTGTATGCAACTGTGAGATTCGGGAGTGGAAGAAATCCGGGGATAACGATTGGAGCGTAAACCCATTCGCGTTGAAAGCGGGAACGCGCGACAAACGGGCAGGACTGTGAAATGGGGCGGTGCGACTGACGATATGACCGTGTATTTTCAGTTTACGAGGTCGCCGGAATTGTCCCGATACGTCCGCGCGTTAGCTCTCCGGCGAACGCATCAGCAGCAACCAGAGACGCCAAACCCCTGGATGCGGGGCGCGAACGGCCGCCGGGTCTCGCGAGGCCGTTTTCGGGTCGGGGGTTATCGAGCGTTCTGGCCGGAAATTATGGACCTTCCGCCGACGAAACCGTGGAAATGTCGCTGCTCGATCCAGTCATGCGGCAGGTCCTTGCTCAGTCGCAAGAGCCGCGTCGGCGTCAGCTCGATTGGCTGTAACCGCCCGCGGACGGCGGAGCGGATGCAGCTTCTGGCGATGGCGATGGCAAGATGGGTTCCGCCGGTGCCGGTCCGCGGCGTTCAGGAAGCGCTCTTGATCTCGCCGCGATGTTTCGACCGCCGACGGATGAATGGATGCTAGGCCCAGGCAGCTAAGGCGGAAATTTGAATAGGGGTTGGGTTTGGGGTTGACACTTATTCCACCCTATTCCCCTCTGTGAGGCGTCTGACGACAAAGAGATCAATCGATGCAATCTCCTCCACGTGATTGCGAAGGAAAATC
>JRHI01001153.1_pt1 | contig 23817 bp, 19 predicted proteins | sample 215371 | NCBI WGS metagenome assembly JRHI01 (sample SAMN02929681, study PRJNA255918) | sediment metagenome | biome: cave system; feature: Ice Cave; material: Sediment; isolation source: sediment from deep within a dark volcanic ice cave with no known source of... ...
GGCGAGATCGGAGGATCCACGACACAGCTGGCCTCCCGAGGCGTCGCGAGCCGATGACGTTGCCGCTGCAAGGCGTCGTGGTCGCAGACTACTCGCAGTACGTAGCTGGACCCGTGTGCACCTTACTGCTTGCTGACCTCGGTGCCGACGTGATCAAGGTCGAGCCACCCCACGGCGACCAATGGCGTCGACAGGAGCCCTGCGGCCCGGATACCAGCAAGCCGTTTGTCGCGCTCAACCGCAACAAGCGCTCGGTCGTCATCGACCTCAAGTCGGCCGACGGGCGCCGCGACTCACGCGCACTGATCGCCACGGCGGATGTTGTCGTGCACAACTGTCCCCCAGCCCGCGCTGAGCGCTTCGGATTGGATCGCGCCTCCGTTCTGAGCGCCAATCCTCAGGCGGTCGTCGTGGCAATCTCTGCGTTTGGCAGCGATGGCCCGGACGGCGGTACGGCGGGCTACGATCTGGCCGCCCAAGCCGCCTCGGGACTTCTGATGGCCGACGCGCGGGTCGGCGATCAAGTTCCCGTCCGTGCCGGCGGAATAGCGATGATCGACTTCAGCGCTGGCATGCTGGCGGCGGTCGCCGCGCTCGCTGGCCTCGCCGGCGCACGCGATCGCGGAGTCGGCTGCGAGCTCGAGACATCGCTGCTCGGCGCGGCGCTGACACTTCAGATTCAGCGTTTCGTCTCGGTCTCCGATGAGCATGAACCGGCCGAGAAGAGCGGGTGTCAAGCAACGCGCGAGGATCTCGCGGCGGTGGCCGATCAGGCGGCTCTTGAGCATCGGATCAACCCGTACTACCGCGCGTATGCGACCGCCGACGGATTCATCGCCGTCGCCTGTCTGAATCTGGCCCAACGCAAGGGCCTGCTCGCAGAGTTCGCGTTTGACGATCCGGCCGCCGAGAACCCAGACGACCCGTCACGCTCAGCGACCGAGACGCAGCGCCGCCAACGGCTCACCGAAGCGATCGCCAACGCGATGGCACAGCGTGGGACACAGGAGTGGATCGGGCGGTTGGGCGCACGCCGAGTCCCGTCCCAGCCGGTGCGCACGCTCGCCAGCATGTTCGCCAGCGATCAGGCGCGCGCCAACGGTCTCGTCCAACGGATCGACCAGCCCGGGCTGGGGAGCGTCGACCTCCTGGGGAGTCCGTTCAAGCTCGACGGAGAGTTCATCACCGCTCGCCGTCCGGCGCCCAGCCGCGGCGAGCACACCGATGACGTCCTGGAGAAGCTGTCTGAATCTGGCTTGGCCTCCGGCAGTCGAGCGCTTTCGTGAGCATCAGCGACGCGCGGGCGACTCAAACGGATCGCCGGCGTACCGGCGGCCACGTGGTCGTGGAGAGTCTCGAGGCCCTGGGCGCGCGGGCGGCGTTTGGCATTCCAGGCACGCACACCCTGTCGATCTGGGAACGCCTGCGCACGAGCTCTGTCCGCTCGCTGGTGCTGAGGACCGAGCTTACCGCCGGCTTCGCCGCGGAGGGCTACGCTCGCGTAAGCGGGCAGCCCGCGCCACTGTTGCTCACTACCGGTCCGGGGGCGCTGATGGGTCTCGCGCCTCTGATGGAGGCGGCCGCTGCGCATACGCCCGTGGTGGCAATCGCGAGCCAGATCCCAAGTTCGCTCGTCGGTCGCCGGCGCGGCTACCTCCACGAGCTCCCCGACCAGCTCGCCTCCTTCGCGCCGATCGTCAAGTGGGCCACGCGGGTCCAGAACCTGGAGTTGCTACCCGATGTACTGGCCGAGGCGTGGCGCCGCGCGCAGACCCCACCGAGCGGTCCCGTGTTCATCGAGGTTCCGGTGGACGTCCTGCGGGCGCCTGCGCCAGACACAGAGACCGAGGGACTGAGCGGCGACCCGCCGGCGTCTCCCGTGGCCGCTGCGGAGGCGATTGGTGAGGCCGCGCGACTTCTGAGCGCCGCGCAACGCCCCGTGCTCTGGGCCGGTGGCGGCGTGTTGCGCTCGGGCGCCTGGGATGAGCTCGCCGCGCTGGCCGAGCGACTGCAGGCCCCGGTCGCGACCACCTACATGGGAAAGGGCGCGTTGCCGGACGACCATCCGCTTGCCGTGGGGTCCAGCTGTGACGAGCCGGCCTTCCGACGCTTGTTGGCGGAGGCCGATGTGGTGCTGTGCATCGGCACCGAGCTGGGCGCCGAGACCACCGGCCACTGGGCGCTCCACTTCTCCGGGCGTCTGATTCAAATCGATGCTGCGCCCGAACGGATCAGCCTGAACTACCCCGCACTAGGTCTCGTCGGCGATGCCCGCCAAACCCTCGCGGCGCTCCTGGAGTGCGTCGAGCCCCGGAGCGCTGACGGCGTGGCACAGCAGGCCGCGGCCAGCGTGCGGCGGGAGATCGAGGCTGGGCTCGAAGAAAACGCCCGCGCGCTCGAGCCCGAGTTGCTCCGCACGATTGGAAGCGCGCTTCCCCGCGATGGCGCCCAAGCGTGGGATATGACGACGCTTGCCTACTGGGCCGCGGCGTTCTCTCCCGTGCTCAGCCCTCGGCGCTTCCTCTATCCGCTCGGCTCCGGAAGTCTCGGCTACGGTTGGCCCGCTGCGCTCGGCGCAGCCGCGGCGCTTCCGCATACGCCGGTCCTCGCGGTAGTGGGGGATGGTGGCTTCTCCTACGGTCTCGCAGACCTTGCGAGCGCCCGTCAGCACAACCTCTCGGTTGCGTTGCTGCTGATCGATGACGGGGGCTACGGGATCCTGCGCTCACACCAGCGGAGGACTTACGGCAACACGCACGCCGTGGACCTGCCCGGGCCCGATTTCGCGGCCCTGATGGCTTCCTTCGGCGTCCCGGCGCGCGCCTCCAAACCTGAGAGCCTCGCGCAGGACCTGGAGTGGGCTCTCGCGCTCGACGGCCCGGCCACCGTTGTGCTGCCGGCTGATCTCGAGATCTTTCCCGCGGCAGCCGGATGGGCATCTGCCGCACCCGCCAATGTCGGATAGGTCTGTGGGTACTTCAGGGAAGTGAGTTACGTTGAACGGAAAGTGGTCAGCTCGGATGATGCTGGGTCCCACACCCAGGTGATCAGCCGCAATCCCGCCACTGGCGAGATCGTCCACTGCGAGACTGCCGTCAGCGGCGACGCGCTCTCTGCCCGCGTCGCGGGGGTCGACGCGGCCCAGCGGGCTTGGGCCGATGCGCCAATGAGCGAGCGCGCGGCGCTTCTGCGGCGTTTCGCTGACGCGCTCGAGGGCCGGTCGGAGGCGCTGCGCGACGCGATCGTCACCGAGGTCGGCAAGCTGCGCGGCGAGGCCGCCGGCGAGGTCGCCGGGACCGTAGCCACTGCTCGCTGGTACGCCGACCATCCGCCCGCTGGCGAGCACCGCGGCGCGGCGACGGTGATCCGGCGCCCACTCGGCGCCATCGCGCTGATCTCGCCCTGGAACGTCCCCTTGATCACCCCGATGTGGCGTCTCCTGCCGGCCCTCCTGGTCGGCAACGGCGTCGTATGGAAACCCTCCGAGCTCGCCACGCGGGTCGCACTCCTAGCGGTCGAGCTGCTCCGCGACGCGGGGCTGCCCGAAGGGCTCGTCGAGGTCACGCCCGGCGGCCCGGAGACCGGGCGCGAGCTTTGCCAGCACCCGCTCGTGCGGGGCGTGGCCTTCACCGGCTCCACCCCGGCCGGGCGGGCGATCGCGGCTTCGGTGGCGCAGCGGCTCATCCCCCACTCGCTCGAGATGGGCGGCAGCAACCCGGCCGTCGTGTTCGCCGACGCCGATCTCGAGCTCGCGGCGAACTGTGTTGCGGCGACGGTCGGCTCGCTACAAGGCCAGAAGTGCACCACGACTCGTCGCGTGCTCGTCCAGGCCGAGGTCGCCGACGAGCTCGCCAGCCTCCTGTCCGAGCGGTTCGCCGGCTTCATCGCCGGCGACCCCGCCGATGACCGTACGACGCTCGGCCCGCTGATCACGCCAGCCGCGGCAGCAGCCGGTCGCAGCGCCGTCGCGCACGCCCTAGCACGCGGCGCGCGACTGCTGGCCTCCAGTCCACTGGACGCACTCGGCGGCGTGCAGCCCGACGGCTTTATGGCCGCGACCCTTCTGACCGACCTCGCCGACGATGACCCCCTCCGGCGGGGTGAGCTCTTCGCCCCGGTCGTCTCGGTCGCGACGTTCGAGCACCCCGAGGCGGCGTGGCGTGACGCGAATGACACCATCTACGGCCTGACCGCCGCCGTCTACACTCAGGATCTTGGGTTGCAGCAGGAAGCCGCGCGGCGCCTCGAGGCGGGGATCGTGAACGTCAATCGCCGTAGCGACGACGTCGAGATGGAAGCGCCGTTCGGCGGCCTGAAGGCCTCAGGACACGGCCCACGGGAGGGCGGGACGTACGTCTACGATGGGGTGTCGCATCTGCAGGCGATATATGGCGCCCGGACGGACGGAGGTTGATGAATCCGCGCCGGAAGGCTTCGGCACGGACTCGCCAAGAGTGCAGATGAAGAGCATCACGACCGTTACTGAGGAGGCCAACGATTTTGCCGCGCAGCTCGCGGGACAGCTGCGGGACGATCCGCTGAACCGGTTTCAGGGGATGCCGTCGGATGGCGAGTCCCGAGAGGTCTACGAGGCCCTCGGGCGCGGCGGCTGGATCGGCCTGCACTGGCCGCAGACGATCGGCGGTGGTGGATTGACGGCGGCGCACACAGATGCCGTGGAGGAGCGCTTCGGGTACCACTGGCTGCCGCTCTGCAGCTATCTGCTTGGCGTGAAGACGATCGGCAACGCGATCCTCCGCTTCGCTTCCGCGGAACTCACCGAGCGAACTTTGCCAGAGGTAGCCGCCGGTCGGATCGTCTTCTGCCAGGGCTTCTCCGAGCCGGGTGCGGGCTCCGATCTCGCGGCGCTGCGAACGCGCGCCGTCAAGCGCGACGGCGGCTATGTCGTTTCTGGTCACAAGATCTGGACGTCCAGCGCCCAGATGGCCGACTGGATCTATCTAGCGGTTCGGACCGATCCGGGCGCAGTCCGACCACACCGCGGGCTGTCAGTGCTGCTATGTCGAATGGACGTTCCCGGCATCCAGGTGCGGGAGTTTCCGACCCTCGGAGGCGGCCTGCTGTGCGAGGTCTGGTTCGACGACGTCTTCGTTCCCGAGGACCAGCTCGTCGGCGATGAGAATGGGGGCTGGAAGGTCTTGATGGGCACCTTGGACTACGAGCGCGTGACCTCGGAGAAGGTCGGGGTCGTCGCCCGTGTGGTCGACGAGCTCGAAGCGGTCGCCCAGCGTCCCGAACATCGGTCCGAGCTGTGCGTCGTCCGCGGCCAGCTCGACGCGGCACGTGAGCTCGGCCGCGAGGCCGGCCGGCAGCTGATGCAGGGGCTCCCGGCCAGCGGCGTCTCGTCGATGTGCAAGCTTTCCGTGGCGCTGCTCTGCAAGCGCGTCTCGCGTCTCGGAATGGATGTGCTGGGCGCAGAGGCGCTCATTGACGGCGGTGTCCAAGACGGGGTCGCGGGAAAGGTCGCCGCCCTTCGCCGTGCTGCGGTCGGCGCGAGCATCGCCGGCGGAGCATCCGAGATCCAGCGCCGGGTGATCGCTCGGCGAAGCCTCGGCCTTGCGGCCCATTGAGCCCTTGCCGCCGACTCGTCTCACACCCCTCCTCGTCTTCGGAGACGTCGAACAGCCTGCCCCGCCTTCCGCCACCGCTGAGTGACAGATCGCACACATGTCCAAAACATTGCTCCCCACTCCTCATGTGGATTTCGAGGCCCGGAACTTCGCTGACTCCATCGAGGGCGTGGCGCTACGGCACGTCAAGGACGACCCGTGGTCGCCCGGGCTCCACGCCGACGACCGCAACTCAGAGCTCGACGACGCACTCGAGGGACTTGACTGGCCCGAGCTCACCACGGACCGCTCCCTCGCCCCGCTGATCGCACCCGCAGCCGAACGCCTTGGCTACGTTCTGGCTTCCGTGGCGACGATCGACCGCCTGCTCGGTGCGATCCCCCTGGTCGGCGACCTCGCCCGCCACCCGGTTGCCGGCCTGTCCCTAGCACAGCCGCTGCGCACCCGCGACGGGCTCGAGCTACAGCTCTGCGAAGCCGACCACCTGGAGCCAACCACGTTCATTGACGCATTTGGTGTGCATCGCGCCACCGGGCTACGACGGGTTGGCAGCATCGCCGGCGACCAGGCCACGATGCTGCTCGACGCGTGGTGCGCAGCAACGACCGGCTACCTCGCTGGGGTCACCCGAGGGGCGCTGGAGATCACCCGCGAACACGTGACCTTACGCCGGGCATTCGGCCAGTCACTCTCCACGCTGGACGCCGTACAACAACTTCTGGGCGAAGCGACGATGCGAGCGACCGGGATGCAACTGCTCACAGGACTACCCGCCTCGCTGTCGTCACTCGCCTACGCGGCCGAGGCGACCAACGACGTGTGTGCGACCTGCCAGCAGGTGACCGGTGCGATCGGCTACACAATGGAGTATCCGCTGCAGCGTCGTTACAGGCGTGCGTCGGCGATCTCCGTATGGACCCAGGACTGGCTGCACCGCCTCGCCGCATGAGCGAGCGACTCTGAGGAGCTGGTGCGCCCGCCTCGCGCGCTGGAGAGACTCCGGAGGAGCGTGCGCTGTGGCTCGCGTCGGGAGCGGGTGGCGGTTTGGCGGCCCCTAGCAGGTCGGGATATACAGTGCGGGCGACTGGGTTGGGTCCTCTCACGGGTCTGAGCGTCGCTCAGTCCGTGAGCGGGAGATCGCGAGATGCGGTAGTCGGCGACAAGCTGGTTTCGCTCCGCCGGAAAGCAGCGCTCGGCGACACCGCGGTGCTTGGTCGCAACGAGCAAGCATCCTCCCGCCGCCGCTCGCGTCGTCAGTTGCGCATCCGTGGTCGAGCGAGTGCGCGCCGCGACGCCGAACGCTGTTGTGCATCGGACGAAGAGCGCGGAGGACCCGAAGGACAGTTCGGTGCGTGGATCGTGTCTGAGGAGAGGTCCGGGCTTGCCGGGGTGGTGCTGCGAGCCGTTTTGCATCGCGTTGTAGGTGACGTGCAGTTCGTCGTTGTCGTCCATGTGCTCGCCGAGCACGGTCGCGAGCGAGTCGGCGAGCTGTTGCATGTTGGCGACGGTGAGGAACCTGGCCATGGTCCGGCGGGCCCGTGTCTGAGGCTGCGAGCTAAGCCATCGCGCGGCACAGGGACACCGGATCCTTCGTCGGGGGTCGGGCAGGAGAACCGCGAGGCGCGGTCCAGAAGGCGTGCGGATCGGCCCGCAGGGAACGCGTGGCGCTTCCCGGCCTCGGCGCTTTGGGGGGGTGCTCCGCGGTTGGTAACCGCCACGGTGGCCCCCCGGCGATCAGCGGCCCGGCATGCTCAAGCGGGAGATCTCTCAGCATCTGCCAGCGCCAGAGCTCGCGGCGCGCGATCACGTCGTCGTCGTGGAGAGCGCGCGCGGCCGAGATACCGACGCGGCCGAGCTCGAGCGCCCACGCCGCCGCGGGCCGCTCCGCGAGGATGGTGCTCAAGGCAGACCGCAGCCGCTCGGCGTTTTGAAAACGCCCGCGACGAGTGTTCAGCGCGGAGCCGGTGAGGGCGGCGGGGCGCCCGAGGACGTCGAGCAGCGTTTGCCACTGATCGTCATCCCGGCAGGTGATGGCAATGAAGCCGTCACCGGCGCGAAACACATCGTCGGGGGCGGGCCGGTCGGACTCCGCGTTGAGGCTCTGAACCTCGGTGACGGCGTGCAGCATCGAGGTCTGCATCCGCACGGCACCGCCCTGGCGGTCGCGCAGCACCAGCGCCGCACAGGCCGCCTCGACTATCACCATCGAGGTGACGAGGTCGACAAAGCCGTAGTAGCGGATTCGCCGGGGGGCGCCGTCGGGGGGCTGGGCGCTGAGCGCCGCGAAGCCGCTGAACGCTTGCATGTGCGGATCGGTGCAGGGCTCTTTGGCCAGCGGACCGTCCCAGCCGAAGCCGGTGGCCGAGCAGTAGATGATCGCCGGGTTCAACGTTCGGAGATGTTCGAAACCCAGGCCAAGGCGGTCCAGTGCTCCGGGGCGGAAGTTCTCCAACACGACGTCCGCGCCGGCCACCAGTTCGCGGGCGAGCGCCAAGTCGTCGGCCCGCTTGAGGTCGAGCGTGACCGAGCGCTTGCCCTGGTTGAGCGCGAGATAGGTGGTGCTGATGTCACCGGCGGTCGGCCGGACGGTCATGATGAATTCGTTGGGGGCCTCAATTTTGACCACGTCGGCCCCCAGCCAGGCGAGCAGCGTGGCCGCGAACGGCCCGACGCCACCGACGCCGAGGTCGATGACCCGCACTCCCGCGAGCGGCGGGCCGTCGGTCGGATCGACGCCGCCGCGCGGTGGCGCAGCGCCTGGCTCAGCGGTCATCCGCCACGGGAGCCCATCCTCGAGCGACCGGGGCAGCCCCACGGCTCGGGCCTGGGGATGGGCGAGGCACTGCGCCGGTGAGAGGAATGGGACCGAGGACCCGCCGGACTGCCGGATCAGCTGCACCGCCTGCTCGGAGGTGAGCGTGGCGAGGCGCGCCTCGTAGATCGGACGGGCGACGTCGACGTCGTCACCCCAGCCCACCGTCTCATACCAGCGCGGGCGTAACGCGGCGATGGTTTCGGCCTCGAGCTCGAGGGCGCCCGTGAAGTGCAGCCAGCTCTGCTGCGCCCCGGGAGCGAAGTCGAGCGTGACGTACCCATCGGCCGTCCGGTAGCCGCTGTCAACCAGGCGCTCGCGCGAGCGCACGTGGGTACCCGTCCACACGTCGGGCCGAGCGCGCGCCGCCCACAGGATTGTCTTCAGGGTCATGATCGCCCGCAGCGGCGAGACGTGGACGACCGGCGGCGCCCCTCCCCGGTACAGGGCAGCGAGCACTGCCTGCACGGACGCGAACCCAGCCACCGCTTGCCCGACGTCGCAGCCGACGCGCGCCGGAGTTCCGCCCGCCGGGCCCACGTAGTCAGTCAGTCCCGCGACTGCCTGCGCCGTCGCCTCGGAGTCGACCAGGCCACCGCAGTCCAGCGCGTGGCGTTCAAACACGCATCGTATTCCGGTGGCCGGAACGTCTTGGGTGTCACAAAGCACGACGTCGGCAGCAGCCGGATCAGCGCCTATCTCGGCCCCCAGCCGCGTGAGGTGCCGGGCGCTCACGCGCGCGGCCGGCGCCGCGCTGAGGACGGCAAGCGAGATTCCCTGCAACGGCTTCATCGCTGGCTGAGCTCACTCCTGACGGCGGTCCGCAACACCTTGCCGGTCGGCGATCGCGTGAGGCTCGCCATCGGCCGCACGAGTTCGGGCCATTTGACCTTGGCCAGGCCGGCCTTCTCACACCAATCGCGAAGCTCCTGCACCGAGGGCGGAGCGCCTCTGCTCACCACTGCGGCGGCGACCCGCTGCCCCAGGCGATCGTCGCCAACGCCGACGATCGCTACCTCGCGCACGCGCGGGTGGCTCGCGAGTACCTCCTCGATCTCGACCGGCGAGACGTTGACGCCGCCGCGACGGATCGTGTCGTCGCGACGTCCGGCGACCCGAAGATAGCCATCGCGATCAATCGTCGCCTCGTCTCCCGTGGCGCACCAGCCATCGGCCCGGAAGCGGCCGTCGCGGTCGGGACCCCAGTAGCCACGTGCCATCTGAGGGCCGCGCACGAGCAGCTCGCCCTGCTCGATCGCGAGCTCCATGCCAGGCAGCGGCAGTCCGTCCGTGGTAAGCACCTTCTCAGTCGGCGCGTCGGGCGGACAGGCCGTCACGCCGCCGCACTCCGAGGTGCCGTAATAGGCGCTGACGTGCGTCCCGGCCAGCGCCTCTCGCGCCCGCTCCAGCAGACTGGTGGGCACCGCCGCGCCGCCGCAGCAGAAAAATCGCAGGCCGTCCAAGCTGCCGATGGCCCCTGACTCCAAGAGCTCGACGGTGTCAACCAGAAACGGCGTCGGGCCAGCCACGAAAGTGCATCGATGCCGGGTGATGAGCTCAGCGGCCGCGAGTGCGTCCCAGCGTGGCATGAGGACCAGTGGGCAGCCCGCGCGCAACGCCAGCACCACCCCGTAGATCAGCCCGACCGCGTGCCCGACGGGCGCGGCGACGAGCACCGTATCGTCGCCACCGATCGCAAAGCGCTCGATGAACCCTTCGGGGATGCGCCGGAACGTCGCCTCGGTGTGAACAGCACCCTTCGGCGCGCCCGTAGTGCCCGACGTGTACGCCAACCAGGCGACATCGTCCGCCGCGCGAGCCACCGGGGTGTTGGGCAACGCCCGGACCCGGTCGCCGCGCGGTCGGAACCGGCGCGCCTCGAGTCCGTTCAGGGCCTCGTCGCCGAGGGTGGAGTCGGGCAGCACCACGAGCCGAGCTTGCACCTCGTCGACGACGTGGACGAGCTCGCGGCGCCACTGCCAGGGGACGTTGACCAGGACCGCGCCGCACAGGCGTATGGCAAGGTGCAGCGCGACGAACTGCATCGAGCTGGGCAGGCCGAGAACCACCCGGTCGCCCGGCGCCACCCCCTCGTCGATCAGCTCGCGGGCGAGCGATCGCGCCGCCGTTTTGAGCTCAGCCACGGTATGGGTTCGATCGCCGATCGCCACCGCCAGGCTGCCCGGATCGCGCTCGCTGAGCGCGATCCACTCGCAGCGGTCGGCCTCAGCCAACGCCATGCCGTGCCTCGAGGTCGGGAACGCCCGGGGTGGTCAGTGCCGGCAGCAGCTCGCCCGCGAAGCGTTCGATCGTCCTCAGCGTCACCGGAGTATCGACCTGCGATGGCGCGGTGTCCAGCGCGATGCTCTCCTCGTGGATCATGCCGAGCGCAAGGTGGTCCACGCCGGCCTGGGCAAACTCGGCCAGGCGCCTGACAACGGTGTCGGGTGTGCCGTGGACGCAGTACTTGTCGATCCAAGGGCTGAAGTCCTTCCCGTAGCGCCAGGATAGGTCGCGGATGCCCAGGTCGCGGGCCCGTTGCGGCGAGTCGTCCATGCTCACGTAGACAAACGCCGAGCGCGTAAACCCCGGCCGGAGCTCCGTGGCGAGCTCAGCCGCGCGCGTGTCCACTTCGGCGAACGCCGTCCGACAGCGCTCGGCCGTGTACATGTAGGGCATGTAGCCGTCGCCCAGCCGGGCGGCCCTCGTGATCGCCGCACGGCTGCGGCCCGCGATCCAGATCGGAGGACCACCGGCTTGGACGGGCCGGGGATGCATCCAGACGTCGTCGAGCTGGAAGATCTGGCCTTCGTAGGAGAAGCGCTCCTGGGTCCAGTACCGGCGCATGATCTCGATCGTCTCGGTGGTCCGCTGACCACGGCGCTCCATCGGGACGTCGCACGCCTCGAACTCCTTCGGATAGTCGCCGCCGACGCCCACGACGATGTCCAGGCGTCCGCAGGAGATGATGTCAAGGGTCGCGAGCTCCTTGGCGAGCATCGTCGGGTGGCGCAGCGGCGCCATGATCGCCGCTGGGCCGATGCGAACCCGCTTGGTCAGCGCCGCGACCCCCGCGAGCAGCGGGATAGCGTCCAAAATCGGGCGATGAAAGACGATGTGCTCCCCCGTCCACAGCGAGTCGAACCCAAGCTCGTCCACCGCCTGAAAGTACTCATCCGGCCACCAGACGCCGCCGCAGGTCACACCGAGCTTCATCTGCTCACTCCTGCCCGCGCAGCGCTGGTCTCTCGCTGAACGCAATAGTGCTCGACCTTTTCCACGTCCACGTCGATCCCCAGGCCCGGCGTTCCGGGGGCGATCAGCTCCCCGGCCTCGAAGCGAAACGGAGCCACGATGACGTCATCGTCGAAGTACCGTCCCGCGGATTGGGTCAGCCCCATTCCGGCCGGGGCATTGACGGGCACCACCGAGGGCAGCACGTCGGCGGGGGAGGCAAGCGCGAGCTGCAGGTTTGCGGCGTTGCCGATCCCCAGCTCGAGCGCCCCGTTGAGATCATGCGGAAGGCCCGCGGCGGCCGCCACCGCGCAGATGCTCCGAGCCCGCCCGAGCCCACCGGCCTTGCCGACGTATACCGACAGCGCATCGACCGCTCCGGCGGCGACGAGCTCCAAGGCGTCGGCGGGCGACCAACACGCCTCGTCGGCCATGATCGGCACCGGGGAACTCCGCCGCGCCTCGACCAGGCGCGCGATCCCCAGCAGCGGCTGCTCGACGAGATCGATGCCGGCATCGGCCAGTTCAGTCAGGGCGCGGCGTGCCGCCGGCCGCGTGGCGTAGCCGCCGTTGGCGTCCAGGCGCAGCATCACGTCCTCACCGAGCTCCTCGCGCAACCCCCGGACGAGCGCGACATCGCGTTCGATGTCGACGCCCCCCTTTATCTGCAGCGCCCGGACACCGTCGGCGACCGCGGTGCGCGCCTCATCCATCGCCTGATCATCCGGCATGATCCCAAGCATGTGCGCCACCGGCAAACGGGTGCGAACCGCGCCACCGAGGAGCTCGGTCACCGGAACGCCGTAGACCCGACCAGACAGATCGTGCACCGCGATGTCCAGGAGCGCCTTGGCGTACGGGTTACCGACCACGATGGCATCGAGACGCTGTCCGATTTCGCCGAGCATCAGCTCGACACCGAGCAGCTCGGGCGCGAGCTGCTGATGAACGATGGCGCAGATCGTCGCCGGTGTCTCCCCGTGTCGGCGCCCGTCGACGTCGCCCCAGTCCCGCAAGCCCACCACCTCGCCCCAGCCTTCGGCCCCGGAGGCGACGACCCGGACGAGCACAAACTCCCCCAGTGGCCGGGAGAGCGACAGCCAGCGGAAGTCGATCCGCGGCGGCAGACGGACGACGAGCGTCTCGATCAGCTCAATCTCAAAGCTCACGAGTCGACCTCACCGAGGGTGAGCACGAGATTGCCGTGCGCGTCCAGTCGGGCGTGCGTTGCTCGCGGGATGAAGGTTGTCGCGTCGGCCTGATGAACGACGGCGGGGCCGGCGAACGTGCTCCCGATGCTGAGGTCCCCGCGGTCATAGGTCGGAGTCGGCCGCCGGCCCAGGCCCGAAACGTAGACCTCCCGCGACCCAGGGTCCGGGGACGCAGCCGGCCGGGCTGAGAGCCGCGCGGCGGGAGGCTTGTCGAGTCGCACCCGCGCCGAGACGCGAAAAGTCACGATTTCGCATGGCTCGTCCGGGCTCGAGTAAGCGTACGCACGATGGTGCAGCTCGTGAAAGCTCGCGATCGTCGCCGCCAGGATCGCGTCGTCTAGGTCCTCGCCCGGAACGGGCACATTGACCTCATAGGCCTGACCCAGATAGCGGAGATCGCATGAACGCTCGAACTCGAGCCGCGACAGATCCAGGCGCGCGTCGGCGCGGACGTCCCCGGTCGCCTGGCGCTCGAGCTCAGCGAAGACACGGGCCGCGGCCTCGCTGAGCCGCGGCGCATCGCTGCGGTACATCTCGCTGACGGCGAAGTCCAGCCGGACATCGGCGGCCAGGAAACCCGCTGCCGAGAGGGTCCCGGGATGGAGCGGCACGATCACCTTCGAGATCGCCAAGCGGCGGGCGAGCTCGACGGCGTGCAGTGGGCCGGCGCCGCCGAATGCGACCAGCGCGAAGTCACGGGGATCGTCGCCGCGGTCGCGCAGCGCGACGCGAACGGCGCCCTCCATCGCCGCGTTGGCGACCTCGATCACTCCGGCCGCCGCAGCGTCGATGTCGATGCCGAGCTTTGCGGCGACGTGGCTCTCGACCGCGCACCGCGCCGCTTTGACCGACAGAGTCAGGCGGTCCGCGAGCGGCATCAGCTCCGTCAGCCGACCGAGAATGAGTTGGCAGTCGGTCACGGTTGGCAGTTCACCGCCGGCGCCGTAGCAGGCGGGACCGGGATCGGACCCGGCACTCTCGGGGCCAACCCTGAGCGCGCCGCCGGTGTCGACCGAGGCAATCGAGCCGCCCCCGGCTCCGATCGAATGCACCTGCACGCTCGGCAGCCGGACGGGCAGGCCCCCGATCACGAGCTCAGTGGTGTAGCGAGGCGCGTAGTCATCGATGATCGACACGTCGCTGCTCGTGCCGCCCATGTCGAACCCGATCAGGTTCGGCTCTCCGATCGCGCGCCCGAGCTCAACGCACGCGACGACACCACCCACCGGGCCTGACAGCGCCAGGCTCGCGGGACGAGACCGAGCGGCGCTCGGGGTCAGGGCGCCCCCGTTGGATTGGATGATGAATAGCGATGCAGTGCTGCCCACTTCCTGGAGCCCGCGCTCCAGCCGATCGACGTACTCGGCGATCAAGGGCATCAGCGCAACGTTCAGGACCGTCGTCGAGGTTCGCTCGTACTCCTTGAGCTCGCGCAGCAGTTCCGAGGATGCACACACGAAATAGCCATTGCTCTGGCGTAGCAGCTCGGCCATTTCCTGCTCGTGATCCGGATTTCGGTAGGCATGCAGGAAGGCGACCGCCACGGCCTCGGCGCCGCTCTCGCGCAACTGCTCGACGACTTCACGTGTGCTCCCGTGATCGAGCTTCTGCAGGACCCCGCCGTCGGCGTCGATGCGTTCGCGGACCTCGAAGCGCAGATCGCGTGGCACCAGCGGGTCTGCCCGCGCCATGAACGGGTCGTACAGGTCAAGCCGCCAGTGACGTCCGATCTCGAGCACATCACGGAACCCCTCGGTGGTCACCAGCGCGGTCCGCGCGAGGCGGCGTTCGATGATGGCATTCGTCGCGAGGGTGGTGCCGTGCAGCAGCAGCCGCATCTGGTCGGGCTCGACGCCCGCCTCGTCGGTCAGTGCCCGAAGACCACGGAGCACCGCACCGGCCGGGTCTCGCCGCGACGACGGCACCTTCAGGTGGTTGACGGCGCCGGTGGCGTGCTCGACCGCGACCACATCGGTGAACGTGCCACCGATGTCGATGCCCACGTGCCACAGTCTGCTCACGCGTCGACGCCTGCCCGCGCCAATCCGTACTCGCGTACGGCTGCCTCCACTGACACCTTGCCCTCGGCGATGTCGCGTGCCAACGCCCGTGGGTCGCGTTCGATGGGATCGCCGAGCCCACCACCTCCCTGCGTCAGGACAGTAACGCGGTCGCCCTTGCGCAGCCGGCGCGCCTGTGTCTTGCCCGCCAGCTCTTCGACGACCCCGTCGCGCTCGACCAGCAGCTTGGCGGCCGCCCCGGGCTGGCCGCCGTGCAGGCCGGGCGGCGGATACTTCACTCGGTCGAACTGCGTGGACAACTCGCAGTCCTCCAGGACCTCAAAGCTGCGCTCGGCCCCGAGACCACCGCGATGTCTACCCGCGCCGCCAGAGTCGGGCCGCAGGCCGTAGCGAAGGATCCTGAGCGGAAACTCGTTCTCGACGAGCTCGACTGGGTTGTTGGCGAGATTGTGGATGCCGGCTGAGAGGCAGTCGGGACCATCCTCCCCGGGCCGGCCTCCCCAGCCACCGACCTCGATTTCGAACTGCACGTTCGCTCGTCCCTCGCTGTCGTACCGCGAGAGCACGTAGACATTGGAGTTGCCGTAGTAGGAGGCCACGGCGCGCTCGGGCAGCGCGAGTCCGAGCGCGGCCATCACGACGTTTGCGATTCGGTGCGTGAAGATGTTGCGCCCGACCACGGGAGCGGGGAAACGCGGATTGAGCACCGTCCCTTCCGGTGCGACGATCTTGATCGGTCGGTATGCGCCCTCGTTCGGGGCGATGCCCGGGTCCAGGACCGCCGTCACGGCGTAGTAGGTCGCTGACTCCGTTGACGCGATCGGGCAGTTGATCGGGCCCCGGACCTGGGGCGCCGTCCCGGTGAAGTCCACGACGAGCACGTCGCGCTCGCGGCTGACGGTGACCTCAATCGCCAGGGGCTCGTCCTCCAGCCCGTCCCCGTCCACGGTATCCGCCGCGGCAAAGGTTCCCTCCGGGAGGGTGAGGATCGCGGCGCGCATCCGTCGCTCGGAGGTGGCGATCAGCTCGTCCATCGCCGCGAGCAGGGTCGATGAGCCGTACCGCCCGGCGAGGCGCAGCACGTCGGCGGCGCCCACCGACAGCGCGGCGATCTGGGCGCGCAGGTCGCTGACGGTTTTGCTCGGCACGCGGATGTTCGCCGCGAACAGCGGCATGAACAGCTCGTTCGGCACGCCGGCGGTCACGATCCGCGATGGCGGGATCCTCAGCCCCTCCTGGAAGATCTCGGTGGCGTCGCCGCCGTAGCTTCCCGCCGCGCGGCCGCCGACATCCAGGTGATGGCCGAGCGTGCCGGTGATCGCCAGGCAGACCCCTTCGTGAAAGACGGGGGAGAATGTCTGGATGTCGGGGAGGTGCTGGCCGCCTGAGTAGGGATCGTTGGTGACATAGACGTCGCCGTCCTGCCATTCGGAGAGCGGAAAGCGTTCGCGGATCAGCGTCCGCAACGCCCGGGTCATCGAGTTGAGGTGCATCGGGATGCGGGTCGACTGCGCGACGATGCCGCCCGATCGATCGAATACTGCGGTCGAGTAGTCGAGCATTTCGCGTATGACCTGTGAATGCGCCGAGCGTTCGATCGCCGTCGCCATCTGCTCGGCGGCCGCCACGAGCCCGTGTCGGATCACCTCCAGCGTGATCGCATCGCGGCCCGCGGCGCGCTCGGCGGTGGCGCTGACCGTCATTTCACCACCGTCGCTTCGCTGGTCGATTCCACCGGGTTGCCGTAGCTCGCTTGGATCGCGTCCCAGCCGCTGCGCACGTGAGCCACCATTGCGTCGCGGGCCTCGTCTGCTCGACGACCGCGCAGGGCTGTGATTATCGCGTCGTGCTGGTCGGCGAACACCGTCGGATCGCTGCGGTACACGGGGTCGTAGAGCTCCCGTTGCAGCCGCCCCCAGTAGCTGGCGAGGATCACCGTCAGGTTTGACGCGGTGGCGTTGTAGATCGTCCAGTGCAGGTCGGAATCAAGTGCGACCAGCCGGCGACGCTCGAGCGGCTCGCCTTGAGCCAGCACCTCACGAAACTGACGCTGCAGTCCGGTGACAGTACTCAGATCGTCATCGGTGATCTTCCCGGCGGCGGCCGCGGCGAGCTCGCCCTCGAGGGCAGCGCGGGCGTCGTAGAGCGCCGCGGCCTCCGCGGCGCTGGTCCGCTGTGTGACGGACGTGCCGCGCCCTCGTCGGCGCTCGATCAGCCCCTGACTCTCCAGCGCGCGGATCGCCTCACGAACCGGCGTCCGGCTGACCCCGAGGTGCCGAGCGAGCTCGTCCTCAGTGACCCGGGCACCCGGCTCGATCCCCCCTCCGATGATCTCCAGCTCGAGCTGCTGGCGGATGTGCTCGGAGTAGGACAGCGGCAAACCCCGGCCCGGGTAGGGGCGCCCGGTCGCGTCATAGATGCTCAGCGACTCTGCGCCCTTGAGTAGAGGCTCAGCCATCGTGGTTGGTCGCTCGCCCGGTCGTCATGCCCCCGGCGCGACCCGCGCGCCCTCCATGTCCATGATCTCGTCCCACCTGGCGGCCAGCTGCTCGACGGTGGGAACCGCCGCGAACTCGGCTCCTCCCGACTCGCAGTAACGGACGCGGGTGTAGCTACCGCTGGCCGCGTGAATGACCTCGCCGGTGATCGGGCACTCCTCGGACATCAGGTGCGCGACGAGCACCGAAACGTACGCCGGGTCAGCCGGCTGATCGAGGATTCCGGCCGACATCCGGGTGGTCGCGATCGGCGAGATCGCGTTCGCGAGCACGTTCTTGCTCGCACCCTCGATCGCGAGCGTGTTGATCAGGCCGACCAGCCCGAGCTTGGCGGCTCCATAGTTCGCCTGGCCGAAGTTCCCGTATAGGCCGGTCACCGACGTCGTCACCACGATCCGGCCAAAGGCCTGATCGCGGAAGTGCGGCATCGCTGCGCAGGTCACGTTGAAGCTCCCGTACAGATGCACCTTCAGCACCGCGTCCCAATCCTCGGCGCTCATCTTGTGAAAGGAGCGGTCGCGGAGAATGCCGGCGTTGTTGACCACCCCATCCACGCGGCCGAACACGCGCAGGGCGGTCTCGACGACTTCCGCGCCGCCGTCACTCGTGGCGATGTCGTGGTAGTCGGCCACCGCCTCGCCGCCGGCGGTGGTGATCTCCGCAACGACGGCATCGGCGGCCGAGCTTCCAGAGCCCGAGCCATCGAGCGCGGCACCCAGGTCGTTGACGACCACCCGAGCGCCGCGCCCGGCGAGAAACAGCGCGTGTTCGCGTCCGAGGCCACCACCGGCTCCCGTGACGATCACGCTCTTGCCCTCGACCCCGGGCATCAGCTCACGCCCTGTTCTGATCCCGCGGCTCGGGTCCGCATCAATGAGACGAACACGCCCGTTTGTACTGTCTCGCCACGCTGGTTCTTGATCTCCTGGCCGATCCGCAAAATGCCGCGATCGGGCTTGCGGGATAGGCGCGTTTCCAGGATGGTCGAGTGCATCCGGATCGTGTCCCCGAATCTGACCGGCGCGACGAAGCGCCAGTCCTCGAGGCCTAACAACGCGAGGTTCGTGCCGGTGAAGATCCCGGTTTGGATCCCCAGGCCGGAGGCGATCGAGAGCACCAGCAGACCGTGGGCGATCGGGGTGTCGAAGCCCGCCTCCTTGGCGAACTCACGGTCAACGTGCAGCGGATTCAGGTCGCCCGAGAGGCCGGCGAACGTCATCACGTCTGACTCGGTCACCGTGCGTCCGCTCGTCAAGAACTCCGCGCCGACCTCGAAGTCCTCGAAGTACATCCCAGTCATGGCGACGCCGATCGCTCGATCCCGAGCAGCCTCGCCGCGTTCTCCTTGAGGATCAGCGGTTTGACCTCTTCACGGAAGCCGGCCTGTTCGAAGTCGCTGATCCAGCGGTCCGGCGTGATGAACGGGAAGTCCGAGCCGAATAGCACGCGGTGTTTAAGCAGCGTGTTCGCGTGATGCACGAGCTGGGCCGGGAAGTACTTCGGCGACCATCCACTGAGGTCGATGTACACGCGTGGCTTATGCATGGCCACTGCGATCGCCTCGTCTTGCCAGGGCGCGGAGGGATGGGCGAGGATGATCGGCATCTCTGGGAAGTCGACGGCCACGTCGTCCAGGTAGATCGGATTGGAGTACTTCAAGCGGATCCCGGCGCCGCCGGGCTGACCCATGCCGATGCCGCTCTGCCCGGTGTGAAACAGCGCTGGAAGCCCTGCCTCCTCGATCACTTCGTAGAGCGCGTAGGCATGGCGATCGTTGGGATAGAACGCCTGCATGCTCGGGTGGAACTTGAAGCCCTTGACCCCGTGCTCTTCGATCAGGCGACGGGCATGGATCGCGCCGAGTCGCCCCTTCCACGGATCGATGCTGGCGAACGGGATCAGCACGTCCGGGTGGCGGGCGGCGACCTCCGCGACTTCCTCGTTGGCGACGGGAACCTCACCGGTCCCGGCCGCGCTGTCGACCGGAAATACGACCGCTGCCATGCTGCGCGCGCGGTAGTGGGCGGCAACGTCCTCGGCCGTGACCGCGGTGTCGATGTCCGTCTTGAACATCTTCGTCGCCTCGAGGCGCCCCGCGCGGGTGATCGGATCCTCGGGATCGGTCAGAGAGACTTTCACGTGGGTATGGATGTCGATCGCCACCAGCTCGTCGAGGTTCACGTGAGCTCCTTCGCCGACAATGCCCGTTTGAGCACCTTGCCCGTGACCGATCGGGGCAGCGTGTCGATGAATCGCACCACGCGAGGCTTCTTGTAGGGCGCGGCCCGCGCGACCACGAGGGCCACGATCTCGGACTCATCGGGACGTGGAAAACCGTCGCGCGGCACGATCCAGGCGACGACGCGTTCCCCGAAGCGTTCGTCCGGCTCGCCGGTGACGGCAACCTCGCTGACGGCCGGGTGTGCGGCGATCAGCTCCTCCACCTCCTTGGAAGCGATGTTCATGCCGCCGGACAGAATCATGTCCTTCTTGCGGTCGACGATGCGCAGAAAACCGTCCGCGTCGACGGTCGCGATGTCACCGGTGTGAAACCATCCGGCCGCATCGACGAACGACTCGAGGCCGCCAGCACCAAGGTAGCCCGCCGCGACGGTGTAGGTGCCGGGAGCTCCGGCACGCACCAGCACCTCGCCCGGCTCGTCGACGCCGACCTCGCGGCCGTCCTGCGCCTCGAGGCGGACCTCGACCCCCTGCAACGGTCGTCCGCACGAGCGCGGACGCTCCAGCTGATCTTCGTGATCCAAAAACGTGATCAGCCCCGCCTCGGTGCTGCCGTAGGCGCTGCCGAACCGCGCCCGCGGGAACAGCTCCATGACCTCGCTCAGCAGATCCGCGGGCATGCTCTCCCCCGACATCAGGACGTGGCGCACGTTGCCCATCGGTGCCAGCCGCGCGGCGCGGCGCAGCCCCAGGAGATCCCTCATCGCGGTGGGGACGCCGGTCACGGCGGTGATGCCTCGGTCGCGGACCGCGTCGGCCAGCGCGTCGGGCGTGTAGCGCTCGAGTAGGTACGTCGTGGCGCCGAGGATCAGGGCGCACAGCAACAGGGGCTGCGCCGCGCGGTGCGCGAGAGGGGTGAACAGCAGGAACCGGTCAGACGGGTCATAGCCCATCGTGATCTGAGGCATGAACACCGACGTCACCTGGGTCGCGCGCGTGTATACGACGCCCTTGGGCTTGGCGGTCGTGCCCGACGTGTAGACAATCACGTCCTCGCGTCCGGGCAAGGCGACGGGTGGCGCGCCCGGCGCCGTCGCCGCGTCCTCGTAGGCGTCACCGACGGCGAGAGTCCTGTGCGAGGCGAGCAGCTGGCGGAGCTCGTCGTCCGCGGGCTCCAGCTCGTCGTGCACCACGACGCCGATGCGGGCGTCCTCGAGGATGTGGGCAAGCTCGCGGCTGCGGTAGTAGTGGTTTATCGGCACGACCGGGATGCCGGCCTTGTGCCCCGCGAGGTACGTCTCGATCCACTCGACTCGGTTGCGACAGTAGATGCCGAGCCGACCTGCGCCACCCCCGAGCCGCTCTTGGAAGTGGTGAGCGAGCGCGTCGGTTCGACGATCGAGCTCGGCGAAGCTGCGGCTCCCGCCATCCCATTCGATCGCGATTCGCTGCGGAGCACGCCTCGCCCCGCCGCGAAACAGCGTCGCGATGGTGGCTGCCTCGCCAATCAGCACGGCGAGGAGCATACATGAGATCGAGCACTGTATACAGTCGACTGGACAGCGCTGACAGAGCACGGTATGCTGCGCCTCGCAACATGCCGGCTTGGGTTGAACGACTGCACTGGGGGATCAGATGAACGCGCCTCGCGCTGGCCTAACCGAGCTTGAGAACCACGTCGTTGACGAGTTCGTCGCGGGGCGTCTCTCTCGCCGCCAGTTCATCCAGCGAGGGACGGCGATCGGCATCTCGATGTCGGCGGTGAGCGGGATCCTCGCTGCATGCGGAAGCTCGAGCTCGAGCTCGAGCTCCGCGGCTGCGGGGAAGCCGGGGAAGCCGGGTGGCACGATCCGGGCCGCGATCCTGACGCCGGTCACCGTTCCCGATCCGGTGCTCGTCAACGACACCGGCGGGGCGGCATTGATCAGTCAGACCGGAGAGTTCCTGATCGTCTCGAAGGTGACGGGCGGCACCCTGCAGCTGGTGCCGGTGCTCGCCACCAGTTGGAAGCCCAACGCCGATGCCTCGGTGTGGACGTTCACCCTGCGCAAGGGCGTGAAGTTCCACGACGGCAAGCCGATGACGGCCGACGACGTGGTCTTCTCTTTCAAGCTCCACTCCGATCCGAAGTCGGCCTCCAACGCGCTGAGCACGTTCTCGGGCGTGCTCAGTCCCAGCGGCGTCAAGAAGGTCGATGACTTCACGGTCGCCTTCCACCTCGAAGCACCGAACGGGAACTTCCCCTACCTGTGCTCGTCGGACAACTACAACATGATCATCATCCCGAACGGCTATGACCACCGCAAGTGGCACAGCACGTTCATCGGAACGGGCCCGTTCAAGCTCAAGAGCTACACGCCGATGGTGGGCGCCTCATTCGTGCGCAGTCCCGACTATTGGGGCTCACATGCCCTGCCCGATGCGACGGAAATCAAGTTCTACGCGACCGTGGCGCCCCAGGTGCTCGCCCTCCAGGGCGGAGAGGTCGACGTCGTCACCCAGTTCGCCGTCCAGGGCGGCCAGAGCCTGCTGAACAACTCGAGTTTCAACGTCATCAGTCTCCATTCCAGCGCGCATCGCGAGCTGTCGATGCGCACCGACCTTGCGCCCTTCAACGACCCGCGCGTGCGCCAAGCGATCGCCCTCACCTTCGACCGCCCTTCGATGACTCAGGCCCTCTTTCAAGGCAAGGCCCAGGTCGGCAACGACAGCCCCTTCGCTCCCATATTTCCCTCGACGGACAAGAGCGTGCCGCAGCGTGCGCAGAACCTCGCCAAGGCCAAGCAACTGCTCGCCGCCGCCGGGCACCCGAACGGCTTCGCCACCAAGCTTTTCACCGAGCAACTACTCGAGATTCCCCTGCTGGCGCAGGTCATCAAGCAGCAGGCGGCCAAGATCGGGGTCAACATCACACTGACGATCGAGACCGCGACCGCCTACTACGGGAAGTCGCTGGTCGGTCAGTCAGACTGGCTCGACGGGACCATGAGCTTGGTCGACTACGCGCATCGCGGCGTACCGAACGTTTTCCTGGGCGCCCCGCTGGAGAGCAAGGGCGTGTGGAACGCCGCCCGGTTTAAGAACCCGGCCTACGACAAGCTGGTCAAGCAGTACGTGGCCGCGGTCGACCTCTCGGCGCAGCGGTCGGCGGCGGGAAAGATCGAGCAGCTGCTGGTGGATCAGACCCCGATCATCTATCCCTACTTCTATGACTATCTGGCCGCGAGCGCCAAGTCCGTGAGCGGTGTCGAGCCCACACCGACCGGCCAGCTGTTCCTCGCCGGCGCCAGCAAGGCTTAGCGGACTGGGCCGCGAGTTCGCCCACGTGTTGGGCTCGCTCCCCGGGCCCAACACGCGCGCCGGTCGATCATGGCGCGTCGAACGGGATGAGCGTGGGGCTTCGTGACCGGCGGGACATCACGCTCGATGCGGTGCATGCCGTGGCATGGCGGGGGGCGAACGTGGAGATCGCGCCTGAAGCGCTCGAGCGGATGGATCGTTGTCATGAGTCGTTTGAGGCGCTTGTGGCTGATCGTGTCAGGGCCGATCCGGAGGCGCTGATCTACGGTGTCACGTCGGCGCCAGGCGACGGTGCGGCAACGGCGCTTGACCAGACGGGACGGGCCGAGCGGCCAACGGCGCTGTGGGCGCCGATGTCCTTTGGCGAGCGGCTTCCTGATCGCGTGGTGCGGGCGATTCTGGTGGCGAGGCTGGCCAACTTCTTGGGAGGCCATGCCGCGGTCCGGGGGCAGACCGCGCAGGCTGTCGCGGGTATGCTGGATGTCCGTCCGTTGCCTGCGGTGCCGGCGCAGGGCAATGGTGGCTCGGGAGAGATCGTGGCTCTCGGAAGCCTGTTCTTCGATCTCAGCACGGGGTTGCGCCTGACGGCGAAGGAGCGCATCGGGTTGGTCAACGGTTCGCCGTGCGCCGCCGCGGTGCTGGCGGACATCGCGTTGGCGGGACGTCAGCGCATCACGTTGACCGAGTCGGTGTTGGCGCTGGTGGCTGACGTGGCCGGGGCGCCCGATGAGCATTTCGCGCCCGAGCTGGAGTCGCTGTGGGGAGACGAGCACGAAACCGCGGCGCTGCGTTCTTTGCGAAGGCTGCTGGCTGGAAGCGATCGGATCCAGCAGCGCCATCAGGCTTCGGTTTCACTCAGGATTCTGCCACGGGTGCTAGGTGCGGTGCGGCGGGCACAGGCCGAAGTGGAGCGCGCCGCGAGTGTCTCTGAGAGTGTCAGTCTCTCTGTGTTTCACCCTGAGCAATGAG
>JRHI01001154.1_pt1 | contig 23778 bp, 22 predicted proteins | sample 215371 | NCBI WGS metagenome assembly JRHI01 (sample SAMN02929681, study PRJNA255918) | sediment metagenome | biome: cave system; feature: Ice Cave; material: Sediment; isolation source: sediment from deep within a dark volcanic ice cave with no known source of... ...
CTGCCGGCTCGACCACGACGGCACGCTGACCGTCGTTCTCGGCTCCGTCGACCTCAACGGCACAAATACGACCTTTGCCCAGGTCGCCGCCGAGGCGTTCGGGATGCCGACCGAGTCGATCCAGGTGACGACGGCCAGCACGGACGGCGCGCCGTTCGCCGGGGGAACCGGCGGGTCGAAGATTACCTACACCGTCGGTCCGGCCGTCAAGCAGGCTGCGGAGGATGCTCGCCAGCAGATCCTCGCGATCGCATCGCAGCACCTGGAGGTGGCGGTCGAGGACTTGGAGGTTGCCGACGGTCAGGTCCGGGTGAAGGGCGTGCCGAGCTCGGCGGTCTCGCTCAAGCAGATCGCCTCGATGAGCATGACCTTCGGCGCGAAGTACCATCCAGTCTACGGTCGGGGCTCGACGGCGATCACGACCAGCGCGCCGGGCTTCGCGGCTCACCTGGCGGAGGTCGAGGTCGACGACGTCACCGGCGAGACACGCGTCGTCAGCTACGTCGCCGCCCAGGATGTCGGCTTCGCGATCAACCCGGCGGCCGTCGAGGCGCAGATTCACGGCGGTGTGGCCCAGGGCATCGGCTGGGCGCTCTACGAGGGTCTGGCGTTCGACGACGAAGGCCAGCTTCTGACCGCGACCTTGATGGACTATGCGTTGCCCAAGGCCGGCATGATTCCGCCGATCGAAACCGTGCTCGTCGAGGTGCCGTCGGAGCAGGGCGCCTACGGCTCGAAGGGCGTCGGCGAACCGCCGGCGATCCCAGGTCCGGCGGCCGTGGCCAACGCCATTCGCGATGCGGTCGGCGTCCGTGCCACCGACATCCCGATCAAGCCGCAAACCCTGGCCGGCGCGATCTGGAGTGCCGATGGTCGTTCGAATGGACGGCGGGCATGAAATCCGGTTCGCCCGGTACGATGACCATGGGCCTCGCCAGCGCGCTCGGTATCGCAGTGGGAGCCGCCATTGGTGCTGCCACCGGGAATCTTGCGGTGTGGACGGCGCTCGGCGGGGCGGGGGGCATCGCCCTGGGCTTTGTCCTCTCGCGACGGCGATGAGTCGGAAAGGCGGACAAGGCGTGTGGAGAAGCGCGGCATGGCTCTGACGGCAGCCTACGGCGGCGCGAGATGGACCGAACGGGCCGCCTCGATGCGGGAGGACATGACGCTTGCCGACGTGGCGGTGGTCTGGCCGCGTCGCACGCCCTACAGGATCGTGCAAATGCTGCGCAAGCGAGGGTTCCGCTTCATCGAGGTGCAAGAAGAGCAGGAAGCGCAACAGTGCCTGCCGATAACCTTCGTCGCGCTGGCCCCCGGCACCGTCTTGATGCCGTCCGGTGGACGGGCGCTGCCAACCGCCTACGAGGAGGCCGGCGTCATCTGCCACACGGTGGAGGTGGGTGAGCTCATCATGGCGGGTGGCGGCATCCATTGCCTGACCGGGTGCCTCAAGCGCGACAATCTCTAGTTCGGCCCGCGCCTGACTCACCATCATGCTGCTAGAGCTCTCGATCAAAGACTTCGCGATCATCGACGAGCTGCGCATCCCGTTCGAGCCGGCGTTGAACGCGCTGACAGGCGAGACGGGCGCCGGCAAGTCGATCATCATCGACGCGCTCGGCGCGGTTCTTGGGGAGCGTGTCGGCGCGGATGTCGTCCGCGCCGGCTGCAAGGCGGCTCGCGTCGAAGCGACCTTCGACGTGTCGACGCTGGTGACGCGTCCGGCTGTCGCCGGTGTCTTCGGCGAGCTGGGCGTCGAGCCCGAGGATGGTCTGCTCATCCTCAACCGCGAGATCGCCAGTGGCGGCCGGAGCTCGGCGCGGATCAACGGCCGCGCGGCGAACGCCGGCTTGCTGGCGCGGATCGGCGCGCTCCTGGTCGACATCCACGGTCAGAGTGACCACCTCTCACTGCTGCGCGCCGCGGAGCACCTTGACATCCTGGATCGTTACGGCGAGCTCTTTCCCGCGCGCGCCGATCTGGCGATTCTCGTCGGGACGTGGCGTGCCCTTCGCGCGCGAATCGACGAGATGGTGAGCGGTGCCAGAGACCGCGCGCAGCGGATCGACCTGCTCGAATTTCAGGTTCGGGACATCGACGCCGCCGCCCTCGTGCCAGGCGAAGAGGAGGCGCTCCTGGCCGAGCGCTCAGTGCTGGCGAATGCCGAACGGCTCGCGGGCGAAGCTGCGACCGCCTACGCTCTCCTGGCCGGCGACAGCGAGGCGTTCGACGCACGGCCTTCGCTCTCGGCGCTGGCTGCCTTGACAACGGCGAGCAACGAGCTGACGTCGATCGCGGCGCTGGATGGATCGATGCAGCCGGTCGCGGCGCGGGCCGAGGAGCTGGTTTACCTATTGGAGGACGTCGTCGCTGAGACCCGTGCCTACCGCGACCGCATCGAAGCCGACCCCGCACGTCTGGCGGCGGTCGAAGACCGGATCGACCTCCTCAAACGCCTGAAACGCAAGTACGGGACGACGATCGAGGAGGTCATCGCCTACGGCCAGAACGCAGCGCGGGAGCTTGAGACGCTGACCGGCGGCGAAGGTGGCGTTGAACACTTGCGCAAGCAAGAGAGCGAGCTTCTGGACGAGATCGGTCGCCGGGCGAGCGCCCTGTCGCGGTCTCGGGCGGCCGCGGCGGAGCGGTTGTCCCAAGCGACCGAAGCGGTGATCGCCGAGCTCAACATGGGGCGTGCCCGCTTCGCCGTTTCGGTCACGCAAGCGACGTCGGCCGAGGGCGCGCCCTTCGCCGGGGCTGACGGTTCCTCGTGCCGGGTTGCCTTTGACGAGACCGGCGGCGACCGGGTCGAGTTCCTGCTCGCGCCGAACGCCGGCGAGGTGCTGAAGCCGCTCGCCCGCGTCGCCTCAGGCGGGGAGATGGCCCGCTTGATGCTGGCGCTGAAGTCAATCCTTTCAGCCGCCGACGAGACGCCGACGCTCGTCTTCGACGAGGTCGACGTGGGTGTCGGCGGTCGGTCGGGACAGGTGGTTGGGGATAAACTCTGGGGACTGGCGATGGACCACCAGGTGCTCGTGATCACGCATTTACCCCAGATCGCGGCGTTCGCGACGACCCATTTTCGGATCTCGAAGGTCGAGCGAGACGGCCGCACGGTGTCCCACGTCGCCCAGATCGCACACGACGAGCGGATCGACGAGCTGGCGGCGATGCTGGACGGCGAGCCGGTGACGGACGCGTCGCGGGCGAACGCGCGTCAGATGCTCGGCCGCGTCCAAGCGCTGGTCGCCCGACCGCGGCCCGAACCCGTCGGCACCGCCCGTTCAGGCGGATCACCAGGGGACTGACTTATACTCCGGATGGCCATGCCCTCCCCTGGTCGGCCGGCCCAACCGGGGCAACCGATGGTGCTTCGTCCAATCCGCCGAGCCGTTGACTGACACGACAGGAGTGTACCGATGCCGGGCATCAGCATGAAGATGGTCCAGCAGATGCAGAATCGGATCGCCAAGATCCAACAAGAACTGGCCGAAACGGTCGTCGAAGGGACCGCTGGCGGAGGTGTCGTGACCGCGCGCGTGACGGGCGCCCGCGAGTTCGAGGGGATCACGATCGATCCGAGCGCGGTCGACCCCGACGACGTCGAGCTGCTCGAAGACCTGATTACCGCCGCGGTGAAAGACGCGATGACCAAGGCCGCCGCGCTCGGCGAGGAGAAGCTTGGCGGTCTGACCGGCGGCATGAAGATCCCCGGGCTCATGTAGCGACCCGACCGCTTGGCGCAGGCATCGTGATCTGCCCATGTGGCGGCCACTCTGACCGGCACGGCGCCTTGGGCTCAGGCACGGACGCGCAATGTCCACAAAGCGAAGTGTGCCACTCGATCTCTACCATGAGGATGTCGTGCGTCTGCGCAAGCCACACCCGTGTGGGAGTTTCGATTGGACCATCGTCCGCCTGGGTGCCGACATCGGGCTGCGCTGTCACGGGTGCAACCGTAAGGTGCTGCTGCCCCGCCGCGAGCTGGAAAAGCGGCTGAAGACGTTCGTCAGCCGCGGACCAGACTTCGACGCCAGGACCGCAGCGAATGCTTCCTCGGCCAACGGCGCTGCCGCGACCGCGGAAGCGACCGCTCCAACAGAGCCCACAATTCGGTAGGGCGGTCCGTCCGAATGGCGTCCGTCGCACGGGGCTCAGTCGGGCGCTGGATCTCGATTGATCAGGAGGTCGAGGAGAGCCATGCGCACGAAGACGCCGTTGTGCGCCTGCCGGAAGTAGGCGGCGCGCGGGTCCACGTCGACCTCCGGGGAGATCTCGTCGACACGGGGCAGCGGGTGCAGGACGATTGCCTGCCGGTTGAGGCGCTTGAACGATTGGGCATTGAGGACGTAAACGCCGCGCGATGCTTCGTACTCGCCCGGCGTCGCAAAGCGCTCGCGCTGGATGCGGGTCTGGTAGACCACGTCGACCGCGGGCAATACCTTCGCCAGATCCGGTTCGTCGACGTAGCGAACGCCGCGGCTGTCGAGGGCTTGCCGGACGTCCGTCCCCATCGGCACGGCGGGCGGCGAAACGAAGACGAGCTCGGTGCCCGACGTCAGGGAAAATAGGAGCGCGAGCGAGCGAGCGGCCCGGCCGAAGCGCAGATCGCCGACGAGCGCGACACGGAGCCCGTCGATGCGTCCCAGCTCGTGTTGGATCGTGTAGAGATCGAGGAGAGCTTGCGTCGGGTGTTCGCCCGGACCGTCGCCTCCGTTGATGATCGGCACCGAGGCAACCGAGGCCGCTCGCCGTGCCGCTCCCTGCTCGAAGTGGCGGATGACGATCGCGTCGGCGTAGCCCTCGACGATGCGCACCGTGTCCTCGACCGATTCGCCCTTGATCGCGGACGAGAACTCCCGCGCGTTCTCCGTCGAGATGACCTGACCACCGAGGCGGATCATCGCCGACTCGAAGCTGAGGCGTGTGCGGGTCGAGGGCTCGTAGAAGATCGTCGCCAGGATCCTGGCGTTCAAGGGAGCGGCTCCCCGCGGTAAGTGCCGCATCCGGTCGACCCGCCGGAACAGGTCCTCGACGTCCGCGCGATCGAACTGACCCACTTCGACGATGTGCCGAGCCGCCACCCGTGCCCTCACTCCTGGTGATCGCACCACCTGCCGGGAAGTATAGTGGCCGGTCTGACGGGAGGCGTGGCGACGCTCTGGGAAGGGGATGAGCTTGGCGGTCGAACAACTCACGGCGCGGGTGGCGATCATCCCTGGTGGCGTCAACGTCGGGGTGCTGATCGGCGAAGGAAACCGGTGCGTCCTCGTTGACACCGGGCTCAACGACACGAGCGGCAAGAAAGCCCTGAAGGCGGTCAGGGAGGAGCTGGGGGGCGAGGTGGTGGCGATCCTGACCACCCATGCCCACGCCGACCACTTCGGCGCCAATGCCACGGTCGTCAAGCGCACCGGCGCCCGCGTCTACGCACCTGCGTTCGACGAGGCCGTGCTGCGGTACCCGCTGCTGCAGCCGATCTGCCTGTTCGCCGGTGCCGACCCGCCGGCGTCGATGCGTGGTGGATTCATGCTGGCCGATGCCAGCCCGGTCGACGAGGTCGTCACGGAGTCCAGACTGACGGTCGCCGGGATCGAGGTTGAGGTCGTGCGACTGGCCGGGCACTCGCCGAATCAGGTCGGTTATGTGGTCGACGGCGTCTTTTTCTGCGCCGACGTTGTGCTGCCCGCGGCGGTCCTGGACAAGTACAAGATCCCGTATCTCTTTTCGGTGACCGACCACCTCGCCGCGCTTGAGACGGCGATCGCGGTCGTCTGCGATGTGGCCGTGCCGGGGCATGGGCCGCGCGTCGAGGACCTGAAGTCGCTCTGCGACCTGAATCGGGCGCTGGTCGATCAGGTCGCCGATCGAGTCGTCGCGATCGCCGCGAAGCCGACGAGTGCGGACGCGATCTTGACCCGGTTGCTCCAGACCTATCGCGCTCAGATCGCCGACGCACCGTCGTACTACTTGCTCCATCCGACGGTCTACGCGTTCCTGAGCCACCTCGAGCGCACCGGACGCGTGCGCCATGAGGTGGCCGACAACCAATCGCTGTGGGTTGCCTCGTAGGGGTCAGCGGCCTCGCAGATCGCCCACCACGAGCGCGGAGATCCGGTTCCCGAGGCGCACGCTGTAGTTCGTGCCGCGGTCCTCAGGATAGATCTGGCTCGTGTTGGCGAGATAGAGGTTCGGAAACGGCGTCCGGTGCTCCGGCAGCTTCTGGCTGTAGTTGAGCGTCACGATCGGCTGCGCCGCGCGCTCGCGGAAGACCCACCAGCGCTCGATCCAGCTTCGGTCGAACGCGGGATTGATGCGCGTCAGGTAGGGAAGGTAGTGCTCGATCAACTCCGCCTCTGGGATCGAGAAGTAGGGGTGGTCCGTTTCCATGTACTTGCTGAGGTAGACATAATGCCTGCCTCCGTATTCGGACGGCGGCATGAAGTTGGTGTGCTCGATGACGCCGGTGAACGGCATGTCGCGGTCGGCGATGTTCAGCCAGTAGATGTCTGAGAGTGGCTGGTTGAGCTCGAGCAACGCAACCGCCGCCGCCTCGTAGGTCAACCCGGTCAGCTTTGCCTTATAGTCGTCGGGGAGGTCCGGCACCAGCTTGGCCAGGATCGGGGACGGCGTCGTGACGACGATGGCGTCGCAGTGGACCGGCGTCGCGGCGCCCTCGACGACGACATCCCAGCTCGTGTCCTCATTCCGCCGCAGCGCCGTCAGACCAGCCCCGACGCGGAGTTGGGCACCCTCCCGCCGCGCTCGTTCGGCCAGCGCATCGATCAGAACATTGAAGCTGCCACGGATATAGCCTAGTTTCTCTTGGTCCAGCGGTGAACGCCGCGAGGTCGTGCGCAGCCAGATCTTGCCCCAGAACCAGACCATCGCGACCTGATCGTGGTAGCGGCCGAATTTCGCCTCGAGCTGGGCGCCCCAGGTTCGCTGGTAGGCCCGGTTCCCGAGGGCGCGCCGCAGCCACGTTTCGGCGGTCACGGTCTCGAATTTGTGCCAGTCCCTGACGCGCTGCAGATAGGTCGTGACCAATCCCAGGCGGACTCGGTCGTGGAACGGGAGGATGCCGAGCTTCAGCAGATCGCGAGCGCCGTTGAGCGGATAGGTGCGGCCCTCGGCGAAGTACCCGACGTTTGAGGGCAGCCACAGCAGGTGATCGCCGATCCCAAGCTCCTCGATCAGGGCGACGATCTCGCGGTCGCTCTGAAAGAGGTGGTGGTAGAAGTATTCCAGGTTGTTGCCAGCGACCGGAAAGGCCGCGGCCTGCCCGCCCAGCCGGTCGCCGCGCTCCCACAGCGTCACGCCCTGACCTGCCTGGGCGAGACGGAGTGCGGTGGTCAGACCCGCAATGCCCCCACCGATGACGCCGATGTGCTTTGCGCCGGCCCGGTCGATAGCCGGTTCTGCCATAGCTCGTTCCTCCGGAGGCCGTGCCGGCGCCGCCGAGCGAGGTGCCACCGACTGAGGGCGCCCGGCGGCGCCACTACCGCGACGAGGGCGGATCGACGGCTCATCGGGGCGCTGATTGCGGCGCCCTGGTCGAGGGCAAACCCGTCAAACGAACAGAGTCAACGTACGAGTACCCCACCATGGTGCGATGAGGGGCGGCCGCGCCGGTCGGGGCGCTGCTTGTTGCGCCTTGCTCAGGGGTGGGAGTGGGGGCAGGGTGCCGCACGCAGCGCCCCGACGAAGCCGAACCCCACAGGTTCACCGTGGCCGGGTATTAGATGAAGAGCGGCGAGAGCACCAGCGTGATCGTGGCCAGCAGCTTGATCAGCACATGAAGCGACGGACCGGCCGTATCCTTCCAGGGGTCGCCGACGGTGTCGCCAACCACCGCGGCGGCGTGCGCGGCGGAGCCCTTGCCGAGCACATTGCCGTTGTCGTCCTTCAGACCGCCCGCCTCGATGAACTTCTTCGCGTTGTCCCAGGCGCCGCCGCCGTTGTTGAGGACGATCGCCAGGAGGACGCCGACAATCGTGCCGATCATCAGCATGCCCGCCGCCGCCTCCCAGCGGAGGATCACACCGACCAGGATCGGCACCGCCACCGCCAGGGCGCCGGGCAGCACCATTTCTCGCAGCGCGCCGCGGACTGAGATGTCGACGCAGCGCGCATAGTCGGGCTGCGAGGTCCCCTGCATGATGCCCGGGTCCTCGCGGAACTGGCGGCGAACCTCGGCGATCATGTCGCCGGCCGCACGGCCGACCGCCCGGATCGCCAGCGAAGAGAAGAGGAAGACGAGCATCGCACCGATCAGTCCGCCGACGAAGACCTTCGGCTCGGCGAGGTTAACGACGCGGCTGATCGGGTTGGGGGCACTGAAGCGGGCGACCTCGTCGAGGAACGCCGAGAACAACAGAAAGGCGGCCAGGGACGCGGTGCCGACGGCGTAGCCCTTCGTCAGCGCTTTCGTCGTGTTGCCGACCGAGTCGAGCGCATCGGTGACGTTACGCACCGACTCGGGCTGGTTGCTCATCTCGACGATGCCGCCCGCGTTGTCCGTGATCGGTCCGAAGCAGTCCATGGCCAGGATGTAGGCGGCGGACATCAGCATGCCCATCGTCGCGACGGCGGTGCCGAAGATCCCGCCCGAGACGCCCGCATCGTGCGGGAAATCGACCGACTTGCCGATGGCGTAGGAACTCAGCAGCGCCGCGCCGATCGTCAGCGCCGGCATCCCGGTCGTTTCGAACCCGACCGCGATCCCCGAGATGATGTTCGTGGCGACGCCGGTCTTGGACGCCTCGGCGATCGTCTGCACCGGGCGCCACGATCCCGACGTGTAGTACTGGGTGATGTAGACGAACGCGACGGAGGTCAGGATACCGATGACGCCGCAGAACGCGTACTGCCACCAGCCGTGGGGAAGCATCCACCTGGAGACGACGAAGAGCGACACCACGGAGAGTCCGGCGGCGATGTAAAAGCCCTTGTTGAGCTCGGCCATCGGGTCGCGTGGCGTGGAGCCGGGCCGGACGGCGAGGATGCCGATCAACGAGCAGAGGAGGCCGAACGCCCCAATGACGAGCGGAAAGAAGATCCAGGCGATGGCTTTGCCCGACGCATCGCCGCCGGACGCCTTGAAGAGGGCAACGCCGAGGATCATCGCGCCGATGAACTCGGCGCCGGACGACTCGAAGAGATCCGCGCCGCGGCCGGCGCAGTCGCCGACGTTGTCGCCGACGAGGTCGGCGACGACCGCCGGATTGCGGGGGTCGTCCTCAGGAATGCCTTCCTCGACCTTGCCGACGAGATCGGCGCCGACGTCGGCCGCCTTGGTGTAGATCCCACCGCCGAGCTGGGCAAAGAGCGCCACGAAGCTGGCGCCGAAGGCGAAGCCGACGATCCAGAACGGCGTCTCAGCCACCCTGCCGTTGACGCCCTTCGCGAAGAAGTAGACGCCGCCGTAGACCGCGCCGACGCCGATCACCGCCAGCGAGATGACCAGGAAACCCGACACCGCACCGCCGCGGAGCGCGACGATCAGCGCTTCGCCGAGGCTGCGCTGCGCGGCGGCCGCCGTCCGCAGGTTGCTCCTGACGGCGACGTACATGCCGATGAAACCAGAGAGACCGGACAGGCTCGCCCCGATGAGGAATGCGACCCCCGTGATGACGCCGCGCGCCAGGCGGTTCTCCGATTCGAAGATCGCGACGAGAGTACCCATCACGACCGCCGCGACGATCGCTAGCTTGGCGATCGTCCGATACTGACGGTTGAGGTAGGCGAGCGCGCCCTGGAAGATGCGCCCCGCGATGTCCTGCATCGCGGTTGTCCCCTGGTCGCGGCGGAGGACATCGCGGGCGAGCCAGGCGGCGAAGAGGATCGCCATCGCGCCAAAGATTGCCACCGGCAGCAAGTAGACGACTTTTTGGTCCAATTCGCCCTCCTCGAACGTCGAGTCGCCCCGCGCTGGCTGCTTGGCACACCGGTGATCCGCGCACGCCGGGGGAAGGCGAAGCCGTCGCCCAGCGCCCAGGCCCAGACCCGCTGCCGGAAAAGTGATCGTCAGTTGACGGTTGGCACGCGTATGCGCGTGGCGAGCGGTCTGCTCGGTCCACGCGCGGCTGGGAAGTCTACCATGAGGTCCGGAGGACCGTAAACGACATCTGGGCTCAATGGAGCGCTGCCGCGTTGTCTATCGCGATGGAACCACGGTGGGACCGGCGCCGCGACCGCGCAGGCGTCGGAACAAGCGTTGGATCTCGCCGGTTTCCCACGAGACCAGCAACTGGCTCGCGTTGAAAATCGACGAGTACGTGCCGCTGACGACGCCGATCAAGAGGGCGAGCACAAAGTACTTGGTCGATGCCCCGCCGAAGAGGTAGAGCGCGAAGAGGGTGAAGACGACCGTCATCGAGGTGTTGAGGGAGCGCACCACCGTTTGGGCCAAGCTGTAGTTGACAACCCCCTCGAAGGATGGCGCAGCGCGGCCTGTCAGGTTTTCGCGGATCCGGTCGAACACGACGATCGTGTCGTGTACCGAGAAACCGATCACGGTCAGGAGCGCCGTCACGAAGAGGGAATCGATCTCGACGTTGGCGAGCCAGCCGAGGATCGAGAAAATGCCGATGACCACGAGGACGTCGTGCAGCATTGCCACAATCGCGCAGATCCCGTAGAGAACGGGATTCTGCGTATTGCGGAACGCCCACGCGATGTAGAGCAAGATACCGATCGAGGCCAGGAACACCGCGAAGATGGCGCGGTTGCGGATCGCGCTCCCGACGGAGGACCCGACCGACGAGAAGTCCTGCTCCGTAAACGGACCGACACTCTTCCGAAAGGCGTCGGCGATCGCCTGCTTGGCCGGCGATCCCTCCTTCAGCTCCTTCATGCGGATCTGGGCGACGTTGTTCGTGCCGCCACTGTTCAAGGTTTGGACCTTCGAGTTGTCGTAGCCGTGCGCCGCCAGCACGCGCTGGATCTCCTCCGTGCCGACCGTGTGGTCGAACTTGATTTCCCAGAGTGTGCCACCTGTGAAGTCGATGCCGAGCTTGAGCCCGGACAGCACCAACGAAACGAAACCCGGCACGATCACGAGGAGCGAAAGCGTGTACCACAGTCTACGTCTGCTCGCCAGGTGCTCCATGGGCGGAGGCGACTTCCTTTCGTGCGCTGCCGAGTTGCTAATCCGCGGCGCTGGGCGAGACGGACCGCGGGGTCGGCTCGACGCCGAACCATCGCTCGTGCCGCGCCAGTCCGACGCCGATCATCAGGCGGAGGAACGTGCGGGTGACGGTGATCGCGGTGAACATGCTGACCGCGACGCCGACGAAGAGCGTGAGGGCGAACCCCGTGATGATGCTCGCGCCGGTGTACCGGCCGAACCAGTAGAGGATCGCGCTCGTGATCATCGTCGAGATGTTCGAGTCGCGGATCGACGGCCAGGCGTGATCGAACCCGGCCTCAACCGCGTTGGACAGGGTCCGTCCGGTCCGCAGCTCTTCCTTGAGTCTGGCGAAGATCAGCACATTGGCGTCGACCGCCATGCCGATCGACAGGATGAAGCCGGCGATGCCGGCGAGCGTCAGCGTGACCGGAATCAGCTTGAAGAGAGCGAACGTCAACGACGTGTAGATCAAGAGGGCGACGACGGCCAATGCCCCCGGGAGGCGGTAGTAGAGGATCATGAAGAGCGCGACGCTGCCGAGGCCGATGATGCCGGCGAGGACGCTCTTGTTGATCGAATCCTGTCCCAACTGCGGCCCGACGGTGCGGCTTTGCACCACCTCCAGCGGCACCGCCAGCGCACCGGCCTTGAGCTGAACAACCAAGTTGTTCACCTCGCTGATCGGCATTCCCTCGATGATGCCCTGGCTGGAGATGGCGCTGTTGATGACGGGAGACGAAATGACCTTCTTGTCGAGCACGATCGACATCGGCTGTTGGATGTGCGAGTTGGTGTACTCAAAGAATTTGCTCGCGGCGTCGCCCTTCAGCTCGAAACCGACCACGGTGGCCCCGAGCGAGTTGCGGGTCGGGTAGGCGTCCTTCAAGTCCTTGCCGCTGATGATCGTCGTATAGACCGGCCCACTCGGGGGCGGTGAAACCGCCGCCACCGGTGAGGCCGCCGGTGACCCGGCCGGCGTCGCGCCCGGGCTGGCCTGCGGTGACGCGCCGGGACTTGCCGCCGGTGTGGCTCCTTGATGCGTGGTGCTGGCGTTCGCGGCTGCCGGGTCACCGAGCGAGGTCCGAACCTCGGTGCCCTTGGGGAGGTATTGGCCTTGCGGATCGATAATCTCGAGCAACGCCGTCTGCTGAACGACCTTGACCGCATTCTGAGGGTCCTTCACCCCCGGCAGCTCGACGATGATCTGGTTATTGCCGCGCGTCTGGATGAACGGCTCGCTCACGCCGAGACCGTTGACGCGGCGCTCGATGGTGTTGCGCGTTCCGTCAAGCGTGCCCGGGTCGATCGTGGTCCCGGCGGGGGGACGTGCCTGGAGGAGGACCTGCACGCCGCCCTGCAAGTCCAGACCCTTGTGGACGGTGACGTTCCCTTTGACTCCGCCGACGTCGAGGGTCTGTCCAGGTAAGCTCAGCCAGGCCGAGACCACGGTCAGCGCGACGATCACGATCAACATGTGCCAGGGACGGATGCGCACGCCCGCCGCTCCTCGGTCTGGCCGGTTGCCACGCCAAGAGCGGCGGCCGGTCCCAGTGCATACAACGTTCATGAAGTGCCCGCCATGGCGGGCGGGTGGACGCGCCGGAGTATAGGTCCCCGGCTGACCCCCGGTCAAACTTGTGACGGGATAGGAGATAGAGGCGAGCAAAACAGCCCCCCCCTTGCCGCTCTCCTACCGCGCTCATTCCCCGGGGGCCTATCGCTACCGCTGCTCGCGGGCTGCCCGTGGCCGCTACGACCGCCCGTCGGTCGAAGATAAGGGGCTGCAAAGCAGCACTTCGCAGCACTCCCTCTCCGCCCCCGGCCTGGCCCGCTGGGCTGGGCGATCATCGCCGCGGGCTGGCGTCGGAACCGGGCTGCGGACGCCGTCGGTAGTCGACGAACGCGTCCACCCGGTACGGGACGGGCGGCAGCGGCAGCGAGCCGTGCCCGCCGAGGAGCGCTTCGTCGATGGCGGAGCGCGGTCCGCCTGCGTCCGGGCCATGTTGGCGGTCGCGCATCACGAGCGCCGCGGTCCCGAATGGCCGGAGCCGAGCCAGGCGCAGCGGGCGAGGCCGCTGTTGCCACCACCGGTACACCCGGCGCAGCCGTTCGCGCAGCACGCCCAGCCGCCGATCCCGTCGTTGCAGTAGCAGAAGGTGTCTCCCAGCGCGCACGGATTGCAGACTTCTAGGCCGGTCGCCGGCCAGGTGATCACGCCGCCGCAGCAGCAGTTCCCGTTCGGCAGGATGTCGGTGCAGCACGACGACTGGCCGCCGGAGTTGCACGAGGTCTCCGAGGCGCAGCCGCACAGGCCGCCGAGGCAGTCCGGGTAGAGCGAGTCGGAGCAGACGTTGCCGCAGGCACCGCAGTTGTTGGGATCGGTGCTCGTATCGACGCACCTTCCGTCCGGCGGGCAGGGCAGCAGGGAACCCGGGCAGGCGCACTCGCCGTAGGAGCAAGTCCGGCCTAGCGTGCAGACGTTGCCGCAGGTGCCACAATTTTGAGCGTCGAACGAGGCGTCGATGCACGCCCCGTCGCAGCAGGCCAGGCTTGGCGGGCAGGTCGAGACGCAGGCACAAACAGAGGCGTCGAAGGCGGTGCATGGGGTGGCGCACGTGTTGATCGTACACGCCCCGTTGCAGCAGACCTGGCCGGTCGGGCATGTCGAGCACCCCCACGTGCCGGTTGCCGCATCGCATTGGGGCGTCGAGCAGGGAGGGTTGCAGGTCGGCGCCTCGGTGACGTCGCACACCGTCGGCTTGAGACACGTGCCGTTGGGGCCGCAGACCTTGCGCTTAGGGCAGCCGGCGTCGGAGGTACATGTCTTGGCGGCTACGGTCTGGCCAACCGCCAGGGTCACCAATCCGCCGGCCAGACCGGCGAGCAGCCGGCGCCGGGAGGTCGTCGCCACCACCCGGGCAAAGGCATCGAAGCGTCGGCCGTCCACCTTTGCCTCCTCTTGGCACGCGCCGCGCGGCCGCATCGATCGCGGCGCGTGCTTGATGGCGTCGTCGATGATGCCTTCGGCGACCCCTCACGACGCCGGGGTTGCCATCTCGTGGTAGACGGTGAACGGCTGGTCGGTCGCCGTCAGCCCCGCGACCAGGATGACCGCCGGCGCGTCGCCGACGGCACGGGCGCTGTGCGTCACGCCCTGCTCGAACAGGCGGTCGCCCGGGTTGAGGATGGCCTCGACGCCCGGCATGAGCCGCTCGGTGGGGCCGGGCGTCCCGGCGACCGCAGAGCGCACGACGGTCACGCTGCCCTCTTGCACGGTGTAGCCAAGCATGCCGGACTCGACGTAGAGCACGAGCGCACCGGGGTGGTGATGGAGCGCCACGCGGCCGCCCGGCTCGAAGGTGATCCGGCGCAGCGAGAGCGTCTGCCCGGGGCCTTTGTCCGGCTCCCCACTCCCGAGCAAGGCACCCCGAACGCCGACCGAGCCCCCGGTGGGCGGGGTGGCCTGCTGGACGTGGCCCTGCGCGCGGCTTGTGCCGAGCAGGGCACCGACGACGACGACGAAGACCGCGGTGAGGATCGTGTTGCGTCGCATGGATCTCCCCTTCGCTCTGCAGGACGGCGGCGGTCGAACCGCGCGGGCGGCACCGCCCACGGCGACATTATGCGCCTGGGCAAACCGGCCCGCATCGACAGGGTTACCGGTTTCTTCCGCAGGGGCGATCGGGACGCTGAGTAGGATTACTCAGACGAGGCCGTGCCGGACGGCGTGGGTGGCGGCGGCCGTTCGCGTCTCGACGCCCAGCTTGGCGAGGATATTCAGGACGTGGTTGGACGCGGTCCGCGGGCTGATGGAGAGCGCCGCCGCGATCTCGCGATCCATCCGCCCCTGGACGAGCAGGCGCAGGACCTCTCGCTCGCGAGGCGTCAGCCCCTGGTAGCCCGCGGCGGCAGGAGCGGCGGGGGACGGCGCCGCATCCACGGCCGCGTGCGCGGACGCCAGCGCTTCGGCGACGGCCTGGTCCGGCCTCAGCGCATGACCCGCTTCCCACGCCGCCTCGTAGGCCTCCTCGGTCAGTCGGGCGCGCACCGCGGCGGTCACGCGCTCAGCGTGGATGAAGTGGGTGAGGTGGGCGACGCCGACGGAGTCCGCCAACCCGCGCGCGGCGCCGAGCAGGCGGGCGGCCCCTTCGGGCGAGCCACCCGCCGCCGACGCGACGCCGGCCAGGGCCGCGATCATGCCGGCCACGCCGCGCTGATCGCCGAGCACCTGGTAGAGTGCGAGCGCCTCGGCGTAGTGCCGAAGCGCCGTAGCGTACCGGCTTTGCTGGTAGGCGACGTTGGCCAGGACGCCGAGGGCCAGCGCTTCGCACCAGGTGTGCCCCGCAGCTCGCGCCAGCGTCAGCCCCTCCTCGGCGAGCGCGGTCGCCCGCTCGAGGTCGCCGCGCTCGTAGGTCACGTCGGCCAGCAACGTGGCGAGGCGGGCGATCCACGGCGTCGCGCCGAGCTCGCGCATCAGCGCCAGCCCGTCCGCCAAGAGCGACGAGGCACGGTCGGCCTCGCCCTGCCATTCGGCCGAGGCGCCGAGCGCCATCAGCGCCCTGCCCACGCCGAAGGGGTAATCATGCTCCCGGCCGACGGCCCGCCCCTCCTCCGCGAGCGCGGCCGATCGCCGATGGTCGCCCTGCAGCGCCGCCAGCATGGCCGCCGCGAAGAGCGCGTCCGCCCGCGTCGTCGGCGCCGTGCGGGGTTTGGCCAACGCCGCGTCCAGCCAGCGCCGCCCCTCGCTGAGGTGGACGCGGTCGCGCCAGAACGGGTAGAGCGCGGCGGCCAGCCGCAGCGCCGTCTCGTTTTCCTCGCGCTCCAGCGCCCAGGCCAGCGCCGCCCGGACGTTCGGGATGTCGGCCGACAGCCGGTCCAGCGCCGCCACCAACTGCCCTCCCTCGAGGTGGGCGGCCAGATCGTCGGCGAGCGCGAGGAAATAGGCCGCGTGGCGCGCGCGCGTCGCTTCCGCCTCGCCGCTCATCTCCAGTCGTTCCAGGCCGAACTCACGGATCGTCTCGAGCATGCCGAACCGTGGCTCGCCTCCCGGGCCTTCCACGGCATGCACCAGGCTGGCGTGGACGAGCGAGGTCGGTCCCGCCAGGAGGTCTCCTGCCGGCTCGCCGGGCACGCCGGCGACGGCTTCGGCGGCTGCCGGGGTGAAGCCGCCGACGAAGACGGCGAGGCGCCGGAAGAGCTCCCGCTGGGCCTCACTCAGCAGGTCGTGGCTCCAGGCGACCGCGTCGCGCAGCGTCCGGAGCCGAGCCGGTTGGTCCTGGGGCCCGCCCACGAGCAGCGGCAGCCGACGGTCCAGCCGGGTCAGCAGGGCGGCCGGCGGCAGAATCTTGGACCAGGCCGCGGCCAGCTCGATCGCCAGGGGCAGCCCGTCCAGCCGGTGGCAGATCGCGACGACGGCGGCCGCGTTGTCCGCCGTCAGTGCGAAGTCGGCCCGGGCGGACTGGGCGCGCTCGACGAAGAGGCGCACCGCGTCGTTCGATGCGAGCACGGTCGGCGGGGGCAACCGACCGAGGTCGGGCAGGGGCAGCGTCGGGACCGGGACGTCGTGCTCGCCGTAGAGGCGAAGCAGCGCGCGGCTGGTGGCGAGCGCCGTCAGGCCGGGGCACGATGCCAGCAATTCGGCGACGAGCGGCGCCGCCTCGACGAGGTGCTCGCAGTTGTCGAGAACGAGAAGGGTTTCGCGACCGCTCAGGTGCGCCCGAAGCATTTCCGCGATTGCTCGATCGCGCGTCTCGCGCACGTCGAGCGCCGCCGCGATCGCCGCGGCGACGAGGGCGGGATCGCGGACCGGAGCCAGCGAGACGAAGACCACGCCGCCGGCGAAATCGCCGCCCATCGCCCCGGCCACCTGGAGCGCCAGGCGCGTTTTCCCCACACCGCCGGGGCCGGTCAGCGTGACCAGGCGGACGTCGGCGCGCGAGAGCAACCCGCGCAGGAGCGCTCTTTCCCGCTCGCGGCCGACGAACGGGGTCGGGGAAAGCGGCAACGCCGTGTCGACCGGCCAGCGCCGATTGTGTGGCCGGAGCGGGACGGGGACGGGTTCAGAGCGGTCGGTCGGCTCGGTCGACATCCCTCGTCCGATCGCGGCAGCGCCGCTCGCGTGCGCCTGCCCGCATGATCGCGACGCGCGGCGCGCCTGTCAACCGGTCGGCGCCCGTCCGGTACGGCGTCCCGCGGGCAGGCGACGGCGCGGCGATCTCCCGCCGCCGGGTCGCGGGCCTGGGGCAGTTCCCAGCGGGGGGCGGAGGTCATCTACCTCTACCACGCCGACGAGGGCCGGGGCTCCGCCCTCGACCTTGGCCTGCGATTGGTCGGGATAGGCGGCGCAGCGGAGAGCCGAGGGCAAGGTCCTCAGCCGTGCTGTTGGCCCCGCTCGAGGAAGGCCGCGCAGGCGGCGAGGTCGCCGCCCGGCGGCTCGATCGCCACTTCCGCCAGCCGCTCCCTGGCGAAGGCGCCCGCTTCCGCGGTCAGCGCTTGTCGGTTGTGCGGATGCGGCAACCGCTCCCCGGCACGAATGGCGAAGAGGCTACGCCGGTGCAATCCCGTTGCCGTCACGAGCCGGTCGATCGGCATCTGCTTGAGCACCGGCAGCACCGACGTACGCCAGGGATCCCGGTGCGGATCGGCATACGCGGTGTAGGCCTCATCCGGATCGTGCTCTAACCCCGCTTCGACTTCCTCGAGCAGGTTCGACTCCTTCCCGACATGGGTCATCAGCTCCGGTAAGGAGAGTACGATCCGCCGCTGTAAGAGCCCGACGGCCTGCCGGTCACAGGCGCGGCCATCGGGTCCGGCACTCTTCGCCTCCGGATGATGACGAAAGTCCTCCAGCACATCGCGATAGGTCTGCACTCGCGCGACTCCCGCCCCACCGGTCTCAGCTGAGGTAGTGATGCGATAGTGTTGCCCGGAATACCGATCGAGCCACGCCAGGCGCCGCCATTTCCTGGCATCGGCCTCATATGGCGCGATCAGCTGGAACTGGGTCGGGTCGACCCCATCGGGATGGCCGAAGCGGGCGACGTGGGCGGTGAGCAGGAAATTGAACGGCTTGACCTGGTCGACATAGAGCTTGCCGGCATTGAGTTGGGCGAACGGTTTCAGCAGCTCAGGACTCGAGATGGTCAGCCGGCTGAGGGCGGGCCGATCGAGCCAGATGGGCCAGGCGACGGGCAAGCCGAGCACCTCCCGCACGATCCCCAGCCAGAGCAGCCGGATCCAATCGCGGTCGTCGCGGTCCGGATCGGTCGGATTGAGCAGATGACCCAGGCCGTGCTCTGACCACTTCACCAGCTCCGGTTCGCCCCGCTCGTCCAGCCGGTAGAGGCAGTAGCGCTTGGCCGAGATGGCGTATCCCCAGAGCTGCCGCTGCTTCCCGTCGTCGTCGAGATTCTGATCCTCGAGTCGCAGGACGCTCCCCGCAATCTTGGTCGGATCGTAGGGATTTAGCCGGGCAAAGCGGGTGCGGATCGTCTCGACCTGGGTCCACTAGAGGGCCCGGATCGCCGCCTGTCGCCGGATCCGTTCCGGCCCACCGGGACAGGGCACTGGCCCGCCGTCTTTGGTGGCGACAATCGCCATCGAGTCGGTGTCGCACATCGCGTAGGTGCCGCCCCGGTCGGCCACGCAGCGCTCCAGGAGTGCGAGCATCAGCCGCGCCGCGCCGGCGATGAAGGCCGCCAGCGGCGGGAAGCAGTACGCGCCGGGCTCCTCGGGCCCGGCGACCTGCGCCCAGAACGGCGCGTCGCCCGCCCCGTGGACCGTGACCGTCGCCGGTTTGCCGGACTCCTCCTGCCGGTTCATCTCGGCGAAGATCCCGTAGCTGGTCGCGTTGGCGAGCACCTTGAGGAAGCCGCCCAACCGCTTGTGTTCGACCGGTTCGAGCCCCGTGGGCGGCGCCTTGCGCAGCTCGATCACCGCCCGGAAAAAGTCGTCCGCGGCCGGGTCGACCGGCACCGCGCCCCGCAGCTTCACGGGCTTCAAGCGCGACACGCGATCCGCCGAGGCGGCCAGCCGGACGGCGCGGAGCACCCGCGGCGGCTTCCCGGCCAGGAGGGCGGAGGTGACGCAGTCGGCGAGCGTGTGCCAGCGCGGCCCGCCCGCCTCCAGCACGTTCACGCCGATCTGCCAGGCGTTCCCCTCGCCGTACCGGGCGCGCACCGGCACGACGTCCCCGGCCGGGTCGATCTGGACCAGCACCGGCAGCTCCCGCCAGAACGCCGGGTCGACGCATCGCTCCACCTCGACGTTGGCCAGCAGCGCGCGCGTGCGCTCCGTCGCGTCCTCGACGTCCAGCCGCGCCGCCGTCAGGAACCGCCAGAGGCCCATCAGGGTGTTGACGGTCGGGTACATCGAGAGGAAATCGAGGTAGACCACCGGCACCGGGACCTTGCGGATCCGGCACTCCGCCCGTCCCCCGTAGTAGGCGACCATGGCATGGCCGAGGGTTTCGCCCGGGAAGTCGGGCTGGCGCTCGAGGATCGGGCGGATCCCCATCGCCCGCAGGTAGGCCTTGCCAATCGAGGCCGGCGAGAAGGCCTTGGTCGGCGGCCGCGCAATCGGGTGGCGTGCGTACTCCTCGAGAAGCTTCTCCAGCAGTTCGCTCGTTGCTAAGACGTCGCGGCGGGCGTAGTCGATGTACTCCGGTGTGACCTCCCCGTGCCGCTCGGCCGTCGCCTTCCCGTGCTCGACCCCGAAGGCGTGGCACGCCCGCTCAAGCGAATAGGTCTGATTGGTCAGGGCGAAGGCCAGCGTGCGGAGGTCGAGGATATGGCCGGGAAAGACGTACCTGGGATCCGGCTTCCCCCCGGCCTCACCTTCGGGGATGAGATCCTCGGCATCAGGGTTTCGACGCCTGGAGAAGCCGATCAGTGACCGCTTGGAGTCGATCGTCTTGACCGCGAGACGGGGCCGGTACTTATTCTCGCACCACGCCCCACCCCGCTCGTAATCCCACAGCACGAGTGAGAACCCGCCCCCGTAGAAGCCCCCTCGGGCTTCACCCCAGCCCACCGCAAGACGCCCCAGATCGAATGGCAGGTTGAATCCGACGACGAGGCCGCGGGCCTTGTAGCCGACTTTCCACAGCACCTCGGTCAGGAACTCGCGCCGTGAGAGGAGCCGGAGTTCCCCGGCCTCACCGGTCTCGGCGCGATGGGTGGAGGCATAGGTGCGGAGGGTGTCGAGGTCCGCCTCCGGCAGGTCGTCGCCGGAGAAGAGCCCCTCGTCGACCGTCGTGCCCTCGACGAGGACCCGCCAGCAGCCGAAGGTCAGCCGCTGGTCGGGGTCGGTCCGCGATTCGGTGTCGACCACCAGGACGGGGGCGTCCGGCTTGGGGCCCGCCTGGTGACGCCGGGGCTTGGGCGGCTTGGCGGGCGGGGTGTAGGCCCGGACCGCGACGGGCAGGAGGATGCCGGCCCGACCTAGGTCGCCGCCGCCGCCCAGAACCGGGGGATCCCCAACACGTCCCACCACGCCGTCCCGTGCTCCCGTCGTAACGCTGCCGCGAGGGCGAGCAACCAATCCCCCACCGCCGCCAGTACCTTGACCCACCAGGCGAGGTGGTCACCCAGCCCCCGGCAGGCTTGCGCCAGCCAGATGAGTGGATCCCGGTCGGGGTTGCGCCGTAGTTCCTGCGGCCAGTCCTGCTGGACCTCGCTCAGTCCCCGGTGCAGGTTCCCTGGTACCGGCACCGTCGCCGGATCGTTGTCCGTGCCCAGTATATGGTGGTCCTCCATGGTCGCTCTCCCTGCCTCGGCACACCGGCACTCGTAACAGAGCACGCGGCCGTTCTCTCGCTGTGTCAACGCCGTCATGTCGGCCCAGCCGCAGCGCTCACACTGAGCGTCCTCGCCCAGGATTCGGGTTCGGTTCGCCCGCCGGGTCGCCTGATTGATCGCGGTCTGACTCATCGCATCCCCCTTATCTTCAGCAGCCAGGCTGTGGTCATCGCTGATAGAGATCCTCAAACGAAAGTTCCCCGGCGTAACCCAGCCGCTTGAGCTGTCGCCGGTCGGTCGTGAACGGGAGGGATGTCTTCTGTCGGGTCCGCAGCCGCATCCGCTCGAACTTCCGGAGTTCCCGGTCGTCGCCCGTCGTGAGGTAGCGGTCGACAGCGTGCCAGTACCGAGCCAGCTTGCTCGCCTCCTGCGAGTTGGCGGGCTCGACGGGTCGTGCCCCTCGCTCGTCGAGGAATCGCATCTCCCGGTAGAGCCGGTCGCTCCGCTTGGGGTGCCAGCGTCCGCCCGTTCGTTCGAATGCCGAGCCCGCGTACCGCAGGACCGTGTCGGGCGCCACGCCCACCACCTTGCTCGCGGCCGTGAGGCTCTCGCCTCGCCTGGTCCGCCCCAGCACCTCGAGCACTCTCCCATAGCTCGGTCTGGCGGCGATCGCCGGCGTCTGCCATTGCCGAGCCGCCGCGGTTCCATGACCGCGCGCCTCCGCCCGATTCTTGCCCTCCGCCGTCGCGCGTTCGAGGCGCTGCCGGTAGGCGAGAGAGAGGGCCTCGACCGGCTGGGGGGTAAAGCGACCCCGAGCGTCCCTCGCCGCGCTCACCGCTCACCCTCCCGACTGACGTAGGGCGCGGCCGCGGCAACACATGCTCGGCCGAAGGCATCCATCGCCCGGGCGATGTCTCCGCGATCCTCCTCCCGGTACGTCTCCAGCTCCCGCCGGAACGGGCGAGCGTTACCGGCCTGGCCGAGACCTAACCAGGTCCGCCCATGCCCCGCGTCGTAGGCCTTCCACACTTGACGCACCAGCCGGGCAACCGGGTCGGGCTGCGATCGACGACGGTCGCTACCCGGCGCCTCAGGGTTCCCGTCTTCCAGGGCCCGCTTGACCGTCTCGTGGTTGAGCCCCACGCGGCGGCCGAGCTCGCGGTAGGACAGCCCCGGCTCCTGCTCTGCCAGCCACCGCGCCGCCTCTTTCCGGTCCATTAGGCTCAGCGGCAGCCCGTGCCACAGGTTGGCTAGGACCGCCTCGGGGTAGCCTGCCCCCCGGTCGACGAGGCAGGGCAGCGCTGGTAATCCCAGGCGGTGGGCCGCCTCCAGTCGGTGGAAGCCGTCGATGACATTGAAGGCCGCCTCCTCGTTGGGACTGACGAGCAAGGGCGGCCAGGCGGCCGGGTCCGTGCTCACCAGGAGCCGGACATGCTGCTCCCGGATCCCCGCCAAGCGAGGTTGATAGTCCTCGTTCGCCCGGAGCTGCTCCAGGGCAATCAGGATCGGTTGCGTGTCGTGGTCGCTCATCCCTGTCTCTCCTCATCCTCGGACTGGTTCCTCGACCGTCCGCTCTCGTCTCGTTCACCGGCTCGCTCCCGGGCGAGCCGTTCGACGTCTTCCTGGCGAAAGAGCCGGATCCCCCCGGCAGTCCGTCGGGCCGGCAGACGTCCACTTCGCTCCATCGATCGCACGGTCGCCGGGACCACCCCGAGCAGCCGTGCCGCATCCGCCGAACTTAGCCATTGCTCCATCCGTCACCCCCTTCGCCTCGGTCCTGCCGCAAGCGCCAAGTGGCTTGCGCTGTCCCCTACTGTGCCAACTCCACGAGACGCCGTCCAGGTAGATAACTGGTTGACTGGATCGTAGAAATGAGTAAAATGGGAGGAGTTTCTACCTGTGTTCGGTGGGGCACGAGGACGGCGGCATGGCAGGGCTGAGCGGGTGGGAGTTGCGGCGGCGGGCCGAGGAGCGGGGCATCCCGGTGGGCGGTTCCCAGTTCAAGGCGTTCGTGAGGTGGGGGCTGCTGCCCGAGCGCCCGGGTGGGGGCTGGGCTGAGACGGACGTGGAGCGGCTGGTGCGGATCAGGCAGGCGGAGGTGCAGGCCCGGCCGCTGCCCCGAAGGGTGATCCTGCTGCGCGATCTGCGGTGGCCGACGCCGACGGAGCAGCTGCGCCAGGCGATGATCGACACCATTCCCTCGATCGCCGGTCCGTTCAAGAAGCTCCGCAACGTCTACCGGGCGATCCGGGTCCTGCATGGAGAGATCCCCCCCGGGGAGGCGGCGGGTCTCCCTGTGCCACCCGACTGGCGCCCACCGGGGCGAACCCGGTGGCAGGAGGTCTTGCGCTGGCCGAAGCAGGAGGAGTTCGAGGCGATCGCCGGGTCGGTCTACGCTGAGGCGCACGCGCTGACCCTTCACCCGCGGGTCAAAGCCTCCCGCGTCCTGGAGGGGATTCCCTTCGAGGAGCTGGTCGTGCTGCTGATGACGCGCCAACTCATGATCGGCGAACAACTGCCTCCCCCGATCCCAGCAGAATCGGAAGCGGTGGTCGAGGGAAGGGAGGGATCAGCATGACGGCTGTGCGAGCAACCACCCGAGCGGCCAACCCCGGCGGAGAGGCTGCCGTCCTTACCCCAAAGCAGGGCGTCCTGGCCCTGTCAGGGTACGGGCTGCGGGTGGCGGTCGAGCGCGGTCACTTGGCCGTCGCCGACGGGATCGGACCCGACCGCCGGGCGGGGATGCTCTCCCGAGCGCACTGCGGCCTCAAACGCCTGGTCGTGCTCGGCCATTCAGGGACCGTGTCTCTTGAGGCGCTGCGGTGGTTGCACGACGTGGGCGCCGCGTTCGTCCAGCTCGATGCCGACGGGCTGTCTAACGTCAACTAGATTTGCCGGCGACGACAATTA
>JRHI01001155.1_pt1 | contig 23775 bp, 21 predicted proteins | sample 215371 | NCBI WGS metagenome assembly JRHI01 (sample SAMN02929681, study PRJNA255918) | sediment metagenome | biome: cave system; feature: Ice Cave; material: Sediment; isolation source: sediment from deep within a dark volcanic ice cave with no known source of... ...
CGGCCTTACCTGCCGACATGGTGGGCGGTGATGGGATCGAACCAACGACCTCCTGGGTGTAAACCAGGCGCTCTCACCAGCTGAGCTAACCGCCCCGGGTCATCTTTTCGAAGTCTACCCGGACCTCCGCAGCAGTCCCAGGGCCGCGCTCAGCTGCGGATCATGAACCATCTCCGCCACCGGCCGCACCGGGTCGTAGCTCGGAGCCGCAACCGGCTGGATGGACTCCAGATCGGGGGTGAGACCACGGCCCTCGATCGGGTCGCCGGTCATGAACTGGTAATGGGCCACGGTGAGGTGCAGGAAGTAGCCTTGACCGAGGTCGAAGTCGTCCTGGATGGCCATCTTCCCAAAGGTCGAGGACCCGACCAGGCGGGCCCGGCCTCGCCGTTGCAGAGAGCCGGCGGTCAGTTCGGACGAGGAGGCGGTATTACCGTTGACCAGGATCACCAGGGGCAGGTTGTCGGCGACATGGCGGCTGTTCAGGTGGTGAACCGTGACCTCTCCACCCCGAGCTACCGTCTTGTACGCGTCACCATCGGGCGCCAGCCGCTCGATCAACCCATCCGCGGCGGCGACGTAGCCGCCGCCGTTATCTCTCAGGTCGAGAACCAGCCCGCGAGCGCCGGCCAGCATCGGTTTCACCTCGGAATCGAAATCAGCCGGCAGCTCCTGGGCGAAGCGGTACACCCGCGCGTATACGATGCCGTCTCCGGCGGCGACCCCCCTCACCGCTGGCGATCGCAGGCGCATGCGGGTCAGGGTCACCTCGAGCGGACTGCCATCGCGGAGCAGACCGATCCGCACCGTGCTGCCCTCCGGTCCCCGGATCTGCGGCAGCAACGAATCGGCGTTCTGAGGCGTCAGCTGGAGGCCGTTGACGCTGGTGATCCGGTCGCCGGCCCGAATCGCGCCCTGGGCCGGCGCGCCCTTCTCCACGTAAACCACGTAGACTCCGTCGGCCCTGGTCTCGAGCTGCACCCCGATACCAACGTAAGCGCCTTCCAGTGAGTCGACCCGGCTCTGATGCCGCTGGCGGTCCTGAACTTCGGTGTAAGGATCGTCCAGACCCAGCGCGTACCCCTGGGCGAGCGCCAGCGCCAGATCCGCGTTCTTGATCGCCGGCGCGTCAGGCCCGGACTCGAGGATGCGCAGCGCCCGCTCGGTGGCCGGACCTGGTCCGCCCGCGGGGCCCAGCCCGGGCACCACCATCGGAACCAGGTGAGGCCATGCCTGATCGACCCACACCCCGCCGACGAAGGCGGAGCCACCGATCAGGCCGAAAAGCCCGATCCCTGAGGCCCACGACCGCCAGTTCAAGGCCGGCCGGCCAGGGCGGCGACCGCCGCCACCAGCCCCGGATCGGTGGCTCCGGCCACCGCCGGGGGGCCCACGTAGGTGGCGACGTCCGGGCTCAGGCCGCCCGGATCGATCCGTCGGCCGCCGGCCAGGCTACACCAGGAGGCACGGGCGACCAGGGCGCCACCATCCGGCAGCAGCTGCGTGGTCACTTCGCCGCAGCGGCCCAGGGTCTGGTCGCCCACCAGCCGGACGCGATGTCGCTCCTGGAGCGCGCCGGCCGCCAGCTCGGCCGGGCCCCCGGTGTAACCATCGATCAGCGCCACCACCGGTACGTCGAGTCTCCGCCCAGAGGCGGCGGCCACCGTCACCTCTCGCGGCGGACCCTGGACGCCGGCCAGACTGAAGGCGATCCCATCGGGCAGCAGCAGGTCGGTGATCAGGGCGGCGTCGGCCGGATCCCCGCTGAAACGGCCGCGCAGATCGAGCACTACCCCCGCTCCCGGCTGAGCCAGCGCCCCCGCCAGCAGCGCCGCCGAGCGCAGGGCGTCATCGTGGCTGGCCAGCGATATCGGCACCACCCGCGCGCCCTGAAAGGTTGAGATCGAAGCTGGCGCCGGCCGCCCCTCTCGGGGCAGGTCGACGGTCAGGGTCACGCCGAAGCGCGTCACCCGCAGCCTCACTTGCCCGGCCGCCGCTCCGGCCAGCTGCGCCTTCGCCTCCACGTCCCGAAGTGGCGCCGCCGGTCGGCCGTCGATCGACAACACCCTGTAGCCGGACACCAGGCCCGCCCGCTCGGCCGCGGAGCCGGGGTCGACTCTGGCCACGTAGAGGTTGCCCGCCTTGTGCACCAGGTCGAATCCGGGAACCGCGGCCACGCCCCGGCTCAGGTTGGCCAGCGCCGCCACCTGCCGGGGGCTGAGGTAGGTGGTCAGCGGATCACCGGCGGCGTTGACCAGGCCTCGAGTCTCCGCCTGGATCACCTCGTCCGAGCTTGGCGCTGACGCATAGAAGCTGGTGGCCACGATTCTTCTGACCCTCTCCAGCAGGCGCGGGTCGAGGCGGTCACGGTGGAGCGGAACCGGCAGGTTGGGCATGGCGGCCGGCCACAACTGGTCGGCGGCCACTCCCCCGGCCAGCCCGAAGGTCAGCGCCACCAGGGCGATCGCCACCGGCCGCCGCCAGCTCATGAGAGGATCGAGGCGGACACCACCCGCCGGTCGCCGGGGGCTGGGCCGGTTCGCCGGCTCCGGTATCCGCTCAAGCCCTCAGCAGCCGACGTAGGCGCAGGGGTTCTGGGGCACGCCGTTGTAGCGGATCTCGAAATGCAGATGAGGCCCGGTCGAGTATCCGGTGCTGCCCTCCAGCCCGATCTGCTGGCCTCGGCCCACGATCACGCCAGACGCGCCACAGCCCAGCCTGGGATCGATGCTGCTGAGGTGCCCGTAAAGGGTGGTAAAGCCACCCGGGTGGACCAGGACCACGTTGTTACCGTAGCCGCCGCCCCAACCGCAATTGCTACTGGCGATGCCCGCCGCCGCCGCCAGGATCGGGGTGCCAAAGGGGGCCGCGATGTCGATGCCCTGGTGGGTGTGACGGGTGGGGCAGTTCGGATCCCAGGGCTCGCCCAACAGGTCAGAACACCCGTAGCCCTGACTGATCGGATACAGCTCCGCCATCGGCCAGCCGAGCACCCCTCCGCCTCTCGGAGCCCGGCCCTGGGCAGCCGCCGCTTCCTGCTGGCGCTGGAGCTCTTCCAGTTGCGCCTTGTAGTCCGCCTGGAGCCTGTCGATCTGGACTTGCAGCTGCGCCTGCTGGGCCTGCAACTCGGCCCGCTGCTGCTGGGCCTGAGCCTCCACCCTGACGATCTCGGCCTGAGCGGCCGCGTACACCTGGCGGTTCTGCTCGAGGTCCGCTTTCACCCGCTGCTGCTGCGCGAGCAGGTTGGCCCGATCGGTGCGCTGCTGATTGAGGATGTCGCGGGTGCGCCCGATCTGCGCCTTCTGGACACTGAGCTCGTCCATCAGCTTGCGGTCGCTGCGAATCACCTGTCGCATCAGAATGATCCGGTCGAGCAACTGGTTGAACGAGCTCGACGACATCGCCACTTCCAGGTAGTTGACCTGGCCGTGCTTGTCGATCGACCGGACCCGCTGGCTGAAGACCTCCTCGCGGGCCCGGTAGTGGGCCTCACGACTGACCAGTTCGGCCTCGCTGAAGCGGATCTGCTGGTCGAGGCGGGCGATTTCCCCGACCGTGGCATCGATCGCCTTCTGCTGACGGTCGATCTGCCCGTTGAGGTCGTTGATCAGCGCGTTCAGGCCCCGGATCCGGGCCTGGGCGTCGACGATCTGCTGYTGGATCTGGTTCAGCCGGCTCTGGTTGTCCCCGGCCGACTGGCGGGCCTGCTGGAGCTGGCGGCAGGCGGCCAGGATCGGGTTGCAGTCCTCCGCCGCCACCACCCGTGGTCCCGGCGTGGTCAGCAGGGCCAGCACCAGGGCGGTCCCGAGCAGGGCCAGGCGCTTCACAGCCGGACGTATCTGCGCACGCCGAGATAGCTGCCGACGGCGCCGAGCAGGATGCCCGCGAAAAGCATGTCGCGAGCCAGCAGGTTGAGGAACCCAGGATCGTAGGCAAGCGGGATGAAGAAGAAGTCAGCCTGGAAGCGACGCACGAAGGGGCGGTAGAAGGCGACCAGCAGGCCCATCGAGGTGACGGCGGCGATCGCGCCCACCACCATTCCCTCCACCACGAACGGGAACTTCACGAACCACTCGGTGGCACCCACCAGCTTCATCACCTCGATCTCCTTCCTCCGGTGGAACACCGCGGTTCTGACCGTGTTCATGACGATCACCACCGAGATCACGCCCAGCGCCCCGAACAGGGCCAGGCCGAAACCGGTGACGATGTTGGAGAAGTTGATCATTCGGCGGATGAACTCACCCTGGTAGTCGGTGGGCTCGGTCCGGTCCACCGCCGGCCAGGCGCGGGCGATCTGGTCGATCTCGCCCAGATACCTGATGTCAGCGGCCTTCACCTCGATCTTGGCGGCGAGTGGGTTGCCGACTTCCTCCAGGCCCTGGGTGAAGGCGACGTTGGTGGGGTCGGCCTTGAAGCGGGCCAACTCCTCCTCCTTGCTGACGTAGCGAACCGAGGCGACCCGCGGATCCGCCCTGAGCTCGGCCACGAATTGATCGACGACCGGCTGCGGGGTACCATCCGCGATACTGATCCCGATCACGCTGACCCGGTCCTTGTAGCCATCCAGGATGCTAGAGAAGGTGTGTCCGAGCAGGGCTCCGATCGCCACCACGGCCAGGATCAGCGCGATCGAGGTGGTTGCCGCCAGGTTGACCGCGGCATTGCGGAGCAGGCCGGCCCAGGCCGACCTAAGCGCGTAGCGCAGGTGCCTCAAAAGCCTCATGGTACCTCCCGGTGCGATCGTCCCGGACCACCTGGCCGCCGTCGATTACCACCACGCGGCGCCGAAGCAGGTCGACCACCTCGCGGTTGTGGGTGGCCATCAGCACGGTCGAGCCCCGGGCATTGATCTGCAGCAGCAACTGCATGATCTCCCAGGAGGTGGCGGGGTCGAGGTTGCCGGTGGGCTCGTCGGCGATGATCAGGCCAGGTGCATGAACCAAAGCGCGGGCGATCGCTACCCGCTGCTGCTCCCCCCCAGAGAGCTGGCCGGGGAGCTTGTCGCGCTTACCCGCGAGGCTGACCGTTTCCAACGCCTCGTCGACCATGGGATGGATTCGCCGATCCGCCTCACCGCACACCCGCAGCGCGAAGGCGACGTTGTCGTAGACGCTGAGATTGGGCAGCAGTTTGTAATCCTGAAAGATCAAACCCACCTCACGGCGAAGGCGAGGCAGCTTGCCCCGGCGCAGCCGGCCGAGTTCCATCCCCTGAACGAAGATCTTGCCGCGGGTGGCTCTCTCTTCCCTCACCAGCAGCCGGATCAGCGTCGTCTTGCCCGCCCCCGAGGGGCCGACCAGGAACACGAAGTCGCCGCGAGGCACGGTGAGGGTCACGTCGCGAAGCGCCTCGGTCCCGTTCGGGTAGCGCTTCCAAACGTGCTGTAGGCTCACCACCGGGTGGCTGGCGAAGTCCGGCTTGATGATCATTGCTGGCGACTCGATGCTGGAATGTTGCGGGGACGTCGGCTCCGGGGGAAGCCTGGCTGCAGCGGGTGAACAGCATCATCATAGGGCAGCTACCCTGATCCTGCTACCCGGTCGACATGATTATCCGTAGCCAATGCTCCTCGGCGCCCTCAGGATGCGGCCTGACCGGACCCGATCCGCCAGCGCAGCCACGCCTCCATGAAGTCGTCCAGCTCCCCGTCGAGCACCGCCTGGGCGTTGCCGACCTCGTGTCCGGTACGCAGATCCTTGACCATGGTGTAGGGCTGGAGGACATAGCTGCGGATCTGAGAGCCGAACTCCGCTGACATCACCTCGCCGCGGATCTCCGCCCGCCGCGCCGCGCTCTCCTCCTGCTGCCGCTGGAAGAGGCGCGCCTTGAGGATCTTCATCGCCATGTCCCGATTCTTCATCTGCGAGCGCTCGTTCTGGCAGGTGACCACGATCCCGGTCGGGATGTGGGTGATCCGGACCGCGGAGTCGGTCTTGTTGACGTGCTGGCCACCCGACCCGGTCGACCGGTAGGTGTCAATCCGGAGGTCGTCGGGATTGATTCGGACATCGTCCTCCTCTTGCTCCTCCAGCTCCGGCATCACTTCGACCAGCGCGAACGAAGTGTGGCGCCGGTGCTGCTGGTCGAAAGGCGAGATCCGCACCAGGCGGTGGACCCCATGCTCCGACCGCATCAGACCATATGCCCGGGGTCCCCGGATGATCAGCCCGGCCGACTTGAGACCCGCCTCCTCGCCAGGGCTGGCCTCGGTGATCTCCACCTGCATGCGCCGGTTCTGGGCCCACTTGATGTACATCCGCATCAGCATTTCCACCCAATCCTGGGCGTCGATGCCGCCCTGACCGACGGTGATGCTCACGATCGCGTTGTGCGAGGCGTAGGGATCGGTGAAGAGCAGGTCGAGCTCACGGCGGGAGACCTCCCGGCTCAGCTCCCGGTGCTCCTCAGTGAGTAGCTCGCCGATCTCCTGGTCGGAGTCAGCCAGCCCGGCCATCTCGATCAGCTCCTCACAGCGCTTCTCGAGGCTGGCCCAGGTGTCCAACTCATCGCGCAAGCCGGCCGCTTCGCGGCTCAGCCTGACCGCGCGCTCGGTGTCCTCCCAGATCCCCGGCTCGCCCAGTTCCCGGTCGAGCGCCTCCAGGCGCTGCTGCTTGGCCCCGAGGTCAAAGATGCTCCTTCAGCCGCAGCACCCGCCGGTGCAGGTCCTGGGGACTCTCGAGATCACCGACCATGATCACCGACCATGGCAGCGCTTGAATTTCTGCCCGGATCCGCACCAGCAGGGATCGTTGCGGCCGGGTAGGTGGGCGGGCGGCATCACCCTCAAGGCAGCTCCTCCAGACGGCAGCCGGGGCCGGGAACCGGCTTGCGCCTGCCGCCGCCGCCCGTCGGCGGCGGCCACCACCGGCTCGCGTTCGGCTTCCAGCCCCGGGATCGGCAGATCGGATTCGGCCGCGGTCCCGAGCCGGTGGGCTTCCGGGTGCCCGGCGGCGGGCTCGTCAGGCGGAACCAATGGAGCCTCCTCGACCTGGATCTGGACCCGGAATACGTTGGTTACCACCTCTGCCTTGAGCGCCTGCACCAGCTCGTTGAACATCTGGAAGGCCTCGTTCTTGTATTCAACCAGGGGGTCACGCTGACCATAGGCGCGCAAGGTGACCCCCTCCCGGAACTGCTCCACCTGGGTCAGGTAGTCCTGCCACCTGGTGTCGATGGTCCGGAGGATGATGAAGCGCTCGACCTGGCGCATCACCTCGGGGCCGAACTGCTGCTGGCGCTGGTCGTACACGGCCATCGCGGCATCGTAGAGGAAGTCGACCAGATGCTTGCGGCCCTGGGCGGTTGCCTCCGGCGGCAGCGTGGTGCCCTCGGCGAGGGGGAAGTACCTGCCCAGGTACTGGAGCAGGCCGTCCAGGTCCCAGTCCTCAGGGTGGCGGGCCGCGCAGTGGGTGTCGACCCCTTGTTCGATGATCTCCCGGACGTACTGTTCGATGTTCGCCCTGGTGTCGGCGCCCTCCAGCACCTTGCGGCGCTCCGAGTAGATGATGGCGCGCTGCTTGTTCATCACGTCGTCGTACTCGACCACGTACTTACGGGTGTCGAAGTTGCGGCCCTCGACGTTCTTTTGGGCGTTCTCGATCGAGCGGGCCACCCAGCTGTGCTCGATCGGCTCAACCTCGAAGCGGTCCATCATCCGACCGATCCGGTCGGCGGCGGAACCGAAGATGCGCATCAGGTCGTCTTCCAGCGAGATGAAAAAGGCGCTGGACCCGGGATCTCCCTGGCGGCCGGCGCGGCCGCGCAGCTGGTTGTCGATCCGCCGACTCTCGTGCCGCTCCGTGCCGATGATGTGGAGGCCGCCAGCGGCGGCCACCCCCGGCCCCAGCACGATGTCGGTGCCGCGGCCGGCCATGTTGGTAGCGATCGTGACCGCGCCCGGCTGGCCGGCCTCGGCTACGATCGCCGCCTCCCGCTCGTGTTGCTTGGCGTTGAGCACGTTGTGGGGGATTCCGCGCTTTTCGAGCATCCGCGCCAGCCGTTCCGACTTCTCGACCGAGACCGTGCCGACCAGCACTGGCCGGCCCGCCCGGTGCATCTCGACGATCTGGTCGATGACCGCGTTGAACTTCGACTCCTCGGTCTTGTAGATGACGTCGGGCCGGTCCTCGCGGATCATCGGACGGTTGGTGGGAATGACCAGCACCTCGAGCCCGTAGATCTTGTGGAACTCTTCGGCCTCGGTCAGCGCGGTACCGGTCATGCCGGCCAGCTTCCTGTACAGACGGAAGTAGTTCTGGAGGGTGATGGTGGCCAGGGTGCGGGTCTGTTGCTGGACCTTGACCCCCTCTTTGGCTTCGATCGCCTGGTGCAGGCCATCCGACCAGCGCCGGCCCGGCATGGTCCGGCCGGTGAACTCGTCGACGATCACCACCTCGCCGTTCAGGACCAGATAGTCGCGGTCTCGCAGGAAGAGGGCCTTCGCCTTCAAGGCCTGGTTGATCTGGTGGGCTTCGACCACGTACTCGAGATCGAAGATGTTCGGGATCCCGGTCCACTGCTCGACCTTGGCCGCCCCCGCCTCAGTGAGGGTGACCGCCTTGTGCTTCTCGTCGACCGTGTAGTCCTCTTCAGGCTGCAGCCGGCGAGCCAGGTCGGCGTAACGGAGATACAGGTCGGTCGACTCCTCGCCCTGACCGGAGATGATCAGAGGGGTGCGGGCCTCGTCGATCAGGATCGAGTCGACCTCGTCGACGATGGCATAGTTGAGCGGCCGCTGAACCATCTGCCCGAGATCGATGGCCATGTTGTCGCGCAGGTAGTCGAAGCCGAATTCGTTGCTGGTGCCATAGGTGATATCGCACTGGTACGCCTCCTGCCGGGACACCGGCCGGAGGTGCTGGAGTCGGGGGTCGGGATGGGTTTCGTCCAGGTAGTCCGGGTCGTATCGGAACGAGGCTTGGGCCATGATCACGCCCACGCTCAGCCCGAGCAGGTGATACAYGGGGGCCATCCAGCCGGCGTCACGCCGGGCCAGATAGTCGTTGGCGGTGACCAGGTGGACGCCCTCCCCGGGCAGCGCGTTGATGACCAAAGCCAGGCTGGCCACCAGGGTCTTGCCCTCGCCGGTCTTCATCTCGGCGATCCGTCCTCGATGCAGGGCCATTCCGCCCACCAGCTGGACGTCGTAATGACGCATGTCGAGCCGGCGGCGGGCGGCCTCGCGCACCAGCGCAAAGCACTCGATCAGCAGGCTGTCGAGATCCTCCCCGGCCCGGGCCCGGGCAGCCAGTTCTCGGCCTCGCCGGTTGATCTCCTCGTCCGACACGTTGAGCAACTCGGGCTCGAGCTCACCGACCTGGCGAGCCAGCGTGAAGTAGTGCCTGATCTCACGCGCGTTGGGGTCGAGGAAGTCCAGCCAGCCCACTCGGATCGGCTCCCTCAGACCTGTTCGATCTCGAGGATGACCACACCCCCAGGCGACCGGTAGGCCACGCGCAGACCGCCATCCTCCTCGTCGACGAACACGTGCACCGGCCGCCCGGAAGCCTCCAGTCTCGCCTCCGCCTGCTCGGCCGGCTCGGGCCTGGCCAGCACCCGCACCCTTTGCACCTTTTCCGCCTTTTCCGCCTTTTCCGCCTTTTCCGCCTTCCCCGGCCGGGAGCTCGAGTCACTCTCGTCGTCAGCCAATCCGAGCGCCCTGCCGTTGCGGGCGGCGCGGGGATCCTTACGATCCGTGATCCGCTCCTTGAGCCGGACCAGTTGCCGGTCGATCTTGTCGAGTGCGACGTCGAGCGCCGCCCGCGCGTCGCGGGACCGCTCCATGGCGTTGAGGCTGGGCAGCCGGTGGCCGTCGAGGCGTACGTCGATCGCGATCACCCGGTCCGGAGCCGCGCTGTGCCTTCCGGCCGCCGAGCACTCGATCTCCACCCGATTGAGTTGATGGAAATGGCGGGTGAGCCGCTGGACTCGGGACTCCGCGTACTCGCGAAGCTCGTTGTTCAGGTCTCCAACCCGGTCGTGGAATACGACCTTCACAGGGCTAAGGATACCCGCCCCACGCTGCCGCCAAGCATGACACGCATCACCGCCGGCTCACCGGATGCCGGCCCGGGCCACCGTCAACCCGACCACCCGGGCGGCACCGGCGGCCTTGAGGGCGGCCGCGCAGGCGTCGAGGGTGGCCCCGGTGGTGGCCACGTCGTCGACCAGGGCTACCGTTCTCCCTGCCAGGCGCGGGCCTGCCCACTCGAAGGCACCGAGCACATTGAGGTGGCGGCTCCGGCGGTCGAGCAGAGTCTGGGTGGGGGTGTCCCGCACCCGATTCAGGCGTCCCCAGGCGCCCCCCGAGCCCACCTCCGCGCGCAGTCGGCGCGCCAGCAACTCCGCCTGGTCGTAGCCACGCTGGCGCCGGCGACGGGGATGGAGGGGGGCGGCGATCAGCAGGTCGACGCCAGCCAGTAGCTCGCACATCGCTGGCGCACCGGCCAGGGCCAGGGCCAGGGGTCGGGCCAGATCGGCCCGGCCCTGGTACTTGAAGCGCGTGACCAAGGACTCCACCACCCCCTCATACCGAAAGCCGCCGCGCAGACAATCGAGGTGTACGAGCCGCCGACATCCGCAGCCGGCCCCCGCGGACTCGAGTTCGGCGCCACAGCGCAAGCAGAGCGGCGGTCGTAGCGCCTGACCGCGAAGCCCCCGCTCACAATCGGGGCACAGCCGCCACCCCAGGTCGAGACAGCCGCCGCAGCGAGGCGGCAGCACGAAGTCAGCCGCCGCCACGAAAGTTTCGACGGCCAGCCGGAGCACCCCCGGAGCCGAGCCCGGACTCATGCTGGCGCTCGCCAGGCCGCCGGCCACCGGCGTCCTCGACCCCGGCACCGCGGGCTACAGGCCCCGGGCCGGGTTCGGCGCGGCTCGCTGGCTCGATGCTCGGCCGCCCGACCGCCCCCGGCCGCCCGCCCCGGCCGACTGGATAGCCTGGACTGATGGCCCGCTTCATCACCGACGACGGAGTCGGCATCCGCTACCAACTGGCCGGACCAGACGATGGTTTTCCCACTTTGCTCATGCACGGCTTCGCCAGCGACTACGAGCTGAACTGGGTTGGCAGCCGCTGGGTGCAGGCCCTCACCAACGCTGGCCGCTTGGTGGTGGGGGTCGACGGGCGCGGCCACGGCCAGAGCGACAAGCCGCACGGCAGCGAGCACTACGGTGCTTCGCGCATGGCCCGCGACCTCGCCAACCTGCTCGACCACCTGGGGATTGCCCGCTCCGACTTCGTGGGTTACTCGATGGGCTCCCGGATCGGACTCCAGCTGATGCTGGAGGAGCCGGGCCGGGTCCGGCGCGCCGTGCTCGGCGGCTACGGGCGCACCGGCCGTTTCAGTGAGGCGGCGGCGATCGCCAGCCGCCTCCGCGGGGAGCAGAGCGGCAGCACCCCGGTGGCGGAATTCTTCTATCGCTTCGCGGTCTCCCGCCCCGGCCACGATCTCGAGGCTCTCGCCTCCTGTATCACCGGCCATACCGAGCCGCTGCGACCCGAACAGCTGGCCACCATCTCCACCCCGGTCCTGCTCCTGGTGGGCGGCGACGATCCCCTGGCCGAGGGCGCGGCGGAGATGGCCCGGATGCTTCCCCGCGCCGAACTGTTGACCCTGCCCGGCCGCAACCACATGAACGCGGTACCGGCGGCCGCCGGCAAGGTGGCAGCGGTCGATTTCCTGACCCGAGGCGAAATTCCCCATGAGGCCGGAGCCTAGCCGCCGGCTCCAACGTGGTCAACCGCGTTTACGCGGCTCGGCCCCGATCGCGCCTCAGCCCCGGGGGCGGGTTGCGGACCAGGTGTCCAGCCTCAGCCGGAGCACCCACAGGAAGCCCATCATCACCTCCCGGCGCGACATCTTGCTGCGTCCCAACTCGCGGTCCTCGAATCGAATCGGCACTTCCACCACCGGAAAGCCCAGGCGCCGGCAGCGGTAGACCATCTCGACCTGAAAGGCGTAGCCCTGGGAGACGATGCGGTCCAGATCGATCGCGCGCAACACGGCCGCGGTGTAGCAGCGGTAGCCGGAGGTGGAGTCCCGGACCTCGACCCCCAGTACCGTGCGCGCATAGAGGTTGGCCGACGTCGACAGCAGGTGTCGAAACCAGCCCCAACCCACCACCTCCCCGCCGGGCACGTATCGGGAGCCGATCGCCAGTCCGCCGCTGGTGGCCGCGGCCTGGATCAGCTGATCCAGGTGGCGGGCGTCGTGCGAACCATCGGCATCCATCTCGACCAGGAGGTCGTAGCCGCGGGCCAAGCCGATCTGGAAGCCCTGGATGTACGCGGTGCCCAGCCCCAACTTGCCGGGACGGTGCAGCACCTCGATCCCGGGATCGGCGCCGGCCAGCCGATCGGCCAGAACACCGGTGCCGTCCGGAGAATTGTCGTCGACGATCAGCACATCGTGGCCGAGGCGGCGGACCGCCGTCACCGCGGCCTGTACGTTCTCGATCTCGTTGTACGTGGGCAGCACCACCAGGGTGCGGCCGGTGCTGGATTCGGTCGTGCTCGCGGCCACCGGCCGGGCGCCGGCCGCCGGCTGCCGGATCGACTCACTCAACCTGTCAAGAACCTCCTACCCGCCACGGTGGACGCTCCCCCCGGGCGGTCCGAAACACCTCCTGAGTGTCGCATACCAGCCCTCCGGGGACCTGCCGCCCCTTCAGCCGCGGCCAGCGGCCAGGACCGCGAGCGCGAACCGGGGCAGGCCCAGCATCCGCCGCCACCGCCACGGCTGGACCGCGAGTCGGAACAGCCACTCCAGGCCGATCCCGCGCATCCAGGCCGGGGCCCGAGGCACCTCCCCGGCGTAGAAGTCGAAAGCGCCGCCCACCCCCATCGCCAGCCTCACTCCCGGCATCCGGTCCCGGTTGCGGTCGATCCACAGTTCCTGAGCCGGGGCCCCGTAGGCCACCAGCAGCGCCCGTGGCCCCGCCTCGGCGATCGCGGCCAGACTGGCCGCGTCTCCGTCGGGGCCGGCGTCCCCGGCCCGGGCGGAGACCGCCAGCCCTGGGAACTGGCGGCGGAGGCGCTCCGCCACTTTCGCCGCCACCCCCTCGCGGGCGCCGAGCAGAAACAATCCGCACCCGGCCGATACACAGGCTGCCGCCACCACCGGCAGGAGGTCGGCGCCGGTCACCCGAGCGCAGGCCCGGCCCTGACGGCGGATCGCCCACACCACCCCCGCCCCGTCGGGCACCGCCAGATCGGCCCGCTCCAGGATGCTGGCAAACTGGGGATTACGGTGCGCCAACATCACGAACTCGGGATTGACGGTGACCAGGTGGCGCAGGCTGCGTCCTCTGATCGCCTCTCCAAGCCAGGCCTCCACCGCGGCCGCGTCCAGGGGGTCGACGCGCACCCCCAGCACCCGCACCTGGCCGGAGCGATGCAGCGGTTCCGGCTCCACCATCCCCCTGATTATCCGGACCCCGCGGCCGGCCGCCCGTGACCCCGGAATTCGAGGTCGTCGTCGACCGGCTGCCGGACTGGCCTCTCGACGCGGGCCGGCGGCACGCCGAGGCTCTGGCCTCCGAACTGGAAAGCGCGCTGGCCAACGTGGAATGGGTTCCGGGGCCTTTCCCGCCCCGGGTCCGGATCTCGCTGGATGGCGCCTGCCGCCTTTCCGTACGCGACTTCAACGCGGTCGCCGTCTACGACCTGACCCACCTCGAGCGCAACTGGCGCCGCCGCTGCCGTTGGGGCCTGGGCTGGATCCCGCGGAATCTGGCGGTGGCCCGGGCGGCGGCTCGGGCCGACCTCCTGCTGGCCGCCTCGCCCGAACTGGCAGCCCGCCTGCGCTCCGGACTTCTGGTTCCGGAGCGCCGGATCCACACCTTGTCCCCCGCCGTGCCCGAGGGATGGAGCCGGGTCAGCCGGCCCGAGGCCGCCGCCTCTGCCCGGACCGCCGGCCTGCCCAACCGGTACGTCCTGATCGCGGCGGACGACCAGCCGGGTTCCGACCAAGTCCTCGAGTTGCTCGCCACCGGGCTGCCTGAAGATACCGGTCTGGGAGTGCTGGCCCCGCCCCGTTACCGGCGTCGGCTGCCAGCGCGGGCGGTCCGGATCGACCCCCACCCTTCGGAGTGGCTGGCGCTGATCAGCGGGGCCGCGGTCTTCGTCGATCTGGAGACCGGGGGCAGCGGACAGCGGGTGGCGGAGGCGATGGCCTGCGGCTGTCCCGGGGTGGCGGTGAGAGACACGGCGCAGGCCTCGGCCATGGCCGAGGGTGGAATCACCCTGATCAGTGGTGAACCGCAACTCTATGCCGACGCCGTCCACGTGGTCGTCACCAATCCCGACCTGCGGTCAGGGCTCAGCCGCCACGCGCTGCGGGTGGCGGCCGGGCTCGGGGCTAGAGCCGCGGCCGCGGGGGTGGCACAGGCACTGGCGCGGGCGTGGGCTGGCTCCGCCAGCGGCTGACCAAATTCGACCCGGAGCCGGAACGGCTCTCGGTGCCGGCTTCGGCGTTGATCTGCCTGGCGAAGACCTCCAGGCTCTCGCCGCCCCTGATCCGCACCCGGGTCCAGGTCATCCGATCGGCCAGACTGTGGACTTCACCCGGCTGGGTGGTGGTGGCCGACTGGTAGCCAGCCTGGGCGACCATCCGTACCACCTGGCCATTGAAACGGCCGGCGGGATAGCAGAAGTCCAGCACCGGTCTGCCAACCAGCTTCTCCAGTTCGGCCTTGCTGCCGGCCAGCTCTTCCAGGAGCCGATCGTGCGGAGTCCTGGTCAGATCGACGTGGTCGAGCGTGTGCGAGCCGATCTCGACCCCGGCCTGCTGCAACTCGAGCACCTGCTGGCGGGTCAGATAGCCAGGGCTGTCGAGAAAGCCAGTCACCACATACGACACCGCCCGGAAGCCGTGCTTGCGCAGCACTGGCAAGGCGTTGGTGTAGAGATCGGCGTACCCGTCGTCGAAAGTCAACACCACCGGCCGGTCGGGAAGCTCGCCCCGGCCGCTCAGATAGGCGCGCAACTCCTCCAGGGTGACCGGGTTGAAACCGGAGCGGTCAAGCCAGTCCATCTGGGCCTCGAAGTCGGCCGGGGTGACCGAGAGGTCGTACCCGAGCCGGTCCCAGGGCTGCGGGTTGACGCGTATGTAGTGGTACATCAGAATTGGCACCCTGACCGCGGCCTTGCCAGGAGCCACCAACTTGACCTGGGGTGCGGCCGGGGCGGGGGTGGCGGCGGCGGGGTCGCCGACCCTGACCGAAGGGGTGGCGGAGCCGCCGGGAACCGCCTCGGCCACGCCGGAGACCACCGGCTCGGCGGGAGCGGGTTCGGTCGACGAGGCGGGCGGAAGCTGGGCACCCCCGCTCCCGGCCGCCCCGAGATGGCCGGCCAGGGCCAGGTAGGATACCCCCGGTCCGGGCGAGCTGAGCAGCCCGAACCCACCGACCATGGCCGCCAGCAGGCCGACCCGGGCGGTGAGGCGTGCAGACAGATTCACGATCGTTCTCCCTGTTACTCTATCGGAGCCCGGCGCCCGGCCACCCGACGGCCGTCCGACAGCCATCTGATCGCCGGATGGATCCAGCCTGGATCGATCCGGACCCGAAAGCGTTCGGYGGGCATCATCCGGGAACTCGCATCTGATGAGCCTGCGCGTCGCCGTCGACCTCAACCCGGCCACCCGCGAGGTGATCACGGGCACTGAACGCTATGCCCTCGAGGTCGGCCGCCGCCTCCCCGCGGTGGCCCCGGACATCGAATGGACCTTCTACAGCCAGCGTCCGGCCGGGATCGGCGTGGCTCTCGAGGTTCGCGCCTTCCCTCGCCTCTGGAGCCAGGTACGGCTGCCGCTCGAGCTGATCCGGCATCCTCCCGACCTGCTTTTCGTTCCTGCCCACGCGGTGCCCTTCGCCTGCCCCGTGCCCAGCGTCAACGTGATCCACGATTTGGCTTTCGAACGATTCCCCGACGCCTACCGGCCCGGCCAGCGCGCCTACCTGCGGGCCTCCACCGGCTGGGCGGTGCGGCACTCCCGGCGTCTGATCACGGTCTCGGAGTCCACCCGCCACGACCTGCTGATCCGCTACCGGGCGCCGGCCGGGCTGATTGCCCTGGTTCCGGCCGGGATTTCGATGCCACCTCCGCCGCCAGATCCGCGGGCGGCCGCCGCCCAGGTGGCGGCCGCCGGCGTCGAAGGCCGCTTCGCCCTCTGCGTGGGCCGGGTCGAGCCTCGCAAGAACCAGCTGGCGGCACTGGCCGCAGTGGAGCGCGTGCCCGACCTCGAACTGGTGGTGGCGGGGCCCGTGACCGAGCCCCGGCTCGCCGACCGGCTCCGGAGCCACCCACGCTGCCGGGTGCTCGGCCGGGTCAGCGAGGATCTGCTCGAGGCCCTCTATCACCAAGCCGCGGTGCTGCTCGTCCCCAGTCTCTACGAGGGTTTTGGGTTCCCCGTGCTGGAGGCTCTGGCCCGCGGCCTGCCGGTAGTGGCGGCGCCAGGCTCCTCGCTCCCGGAGGTGGGCGGCGAGCTGGCGATCTACGCCGACCCCGGGGATCCCGCCGCGCTGGCCGGGGCGATCACTCGGGCGCTGACCCCGGCCCACCGGCAGCGGGTGGCGGCCACCGGCCCAGCCTGGACCGCCCGCTTCTCCTGGGATCGCACCGCAGCCGGCGTTGCCGAGGTGTTGCGCGAGGCTGCGAGACCGGTCAGGCCCTGATCGCCTGGTCGATCGCCAGCCAGGTGAGTTCGGCGGTCCGGCGCCAGGAGAAGCGGGCGGCCTGAGCCAGCCCGAGCCGGGCCAGCCGGTCACGCTCGGGCAAGCTCTGCATGACCTGCTCGAGGGCGGCAGTCCAGCCCTCCACATTTCCCGGGTCGACCTGGACGGCGGCATCTCCGGTCACCTCGGGCAGTGACGCCGCGTTGGACACCACCACCGGAGTGCCGCAGGCCATCGCCTCCAGCGGGGTCAGCCCGAAGCCCTCGTACCAGGCAGGGTGGGCCAGGCAGCTGGCGGCGGAATAGAGGGCGGGCAGGTCCTCGATATCGATCGGCCCCAGGTAGTGGGCGCCGAGTTCGGCGATCCGCGCCCACTCCCGATCGCAGCGCCATCCCAGGCGGCCGGCGATCACCAGCGCCGGCCGGGCCCGCATCCGGCTCCAGGCCTCGAGCAGGGTCAGCAGGTTCTTCCGAGGCTCGACGGTGCCGACGAACAGGATGAAACGCTCGGGGAGGCCGAAGCGGTGCCGGAGCGCAGCGATCCGGGCCGGCGTCGCCCGGGCCATGCCGTCCGCCGCCAGGGGGGTGACGACGACCCGGTCCCCGGTCACTCCGAACAGCTCCCGGAGGTCGCGGCGGGTGTTCTCGGACACCGCCAGGATCCGGTCGGCACGCCGGATCGACGCCGGCACCACCAGCTTTACCGCCAGCGGCTGGCCGGATGGGAACCAGTCCGGGCGCCGGTAGATGGCCAGGTCGTGAACCGTGATCAGCCGGGCGCACCGAAGCCGACCCAGGGGCAGATTACCGGCCAGGCCGAGGAACGCGTCGAACCCACGGATCGTGAGCGGCCAGCGCAGGTGGCGCCCGACCAGCCGCGGTCCGGGCACCTGGGCCAGCCGGACCGGTTCGGGCCATTCCAGCGGGGGCGGGGGTCCCGCCATCGCCAGGCGGATCTCCGCTTCCGGCCGCACCACCGCCAGCGCCTGGACCAGCCAGCGGGTGTAGCTGCCGATGCCAGCAGCGGGCATGGCGAGACCCTGGCCGTCAGCCATCACCCGTAGGGCGCGACTCACCGGATGTAGAGTTGGCTGCGCTTCAGAACCTCGAAGCTCTCCAGGGCCTGGGTGGCGCCCCGCACCACACAGAGCTCGGGCTCGGGGGCGACCCGGGTGTCGATCCCCAGCCGGTCACTCAGATGACGGTCGAGGCCGGACAGCAGCGCCCCGCCGCCGGTGAGGGTGAGCCCGCGGGCACGCGCCTGGCGGGCGTAACCCGCCGGCAGCTCTGCGAGCATGTCCTCGACCGCTCCCACTACCGGCTCCAGGTGGGCCCGCACCAAACCCGCCAAAGCGGCGATGTCGATGGGCTCCGCGGTCGGTGATCCGGGCCGGTCGCGCGCCTCGGATCGGGGCGCCGAAGCCCGGCCCGCGGTCGCTGGCTCCACCCCCAGCCAACGCCGTTTCCAGGCCTCGGCGGCCGCCGGCTCCAGCATCAGCCCATACTCGCGGCGCAGCGCTTCGGCGATCAGTCGGTCGATGGCGTCGCCGGCCAGGGCCAGGCGGCGGTCGGCGAGCGCGCCCATCCTCGATATCACCGCCATCATCGTGGTGCGGGCTCCGATGTCGCAGACCAGGACCGGGTCCTGGCCGTGGACCGGCAGCCCGGCCCCCATCCCCGCCGCCAGCGGTGGGTCGATCAGCCAGGCCTGGCGGGCCCCGGCTTCGATCACGCGGTGAGTCAGCCGGGCCCGTTCGAACAAGCTGGCGTCGGCCGGCGGGCAGATCATGACCTCGGGCCGGAAGATCCGTTGCCGGCCCAGTACCTGGTTGACCAGCATCTGCACCAGGTGGCCGGTCACCTCCGGCTCCTGCCCGATCCCGCCGGTCAGCGGTCGGACCAGCCGGAGGCCGGGTTCGTGATCGGCCAGTTCCACCGCCCGATCGCCGATCGCCACCACCCGGGTCAACGGAGAGTCGACGGCGACCACCGAGGGCTCGTCGATCAACACGCCCTCTCCTCTCACCGCCGCCCGGAGCCGGGAACTGCCCAGGTCGATCCCGATCCGCTTGGCGAGCAGCGACATCCCGACCTGCCTACTCGTAGCCGGCGGTGGGCGGCCCGGGCGGGGCCGGGTCGACGACCACCTCCACCTCGGCGCCCAGCGCCCGGAGGCGGCCGGGCATGTCCTCGTAACCACGGTCCACGTGCCAGGCGTTGCTCAGGTGGGATTCACCCTCGGCGCAGAGCGCCGCCATCACCAGGGCCGCCCCGCTCCTGATGTCGGGCACGGTCACCTCGGTGCCGGTCAGCCGGTTGGGACCGACCACGAATGCGGTCCGGCCCATCAGCTCGATCGCCGCCCCCATCCGGCGCAGATAGGGCACGTGCTGGAAGCGGTTCTCGAACAAGAACTCGGAGATGACGCTCTCGCCAGCGGCCTGCGTCATCAGCACCATGTACTGCGCCTGCAGGTCGGTCGGAAACCCGGGATGGACCCAGGTAGTGAGATCGACTCCACGCAGCGGGAATCCGGCTGGTCGGCGGACCCAGAGGGCGTCGCCCTCTGACTCCAGCTCGACCCCCGCCTGACGCAGTTTCAGCAGAGTCACCGGGAGATCCGGTTCGGGCATCCGCTCGATCCTTACCTCACCACCGGTCGCGGCCACCGCGATCGCATACGTGCCCGCCTCCAGGTAGTCGGAGACGATTTCGTGCCGCACCGGACGATCGAGAGAGTCGACACCGTCGATGGTGATCACATCCGAGCCGGCCCCGGTGATCCTGGCCCCGGCCGCATTCAAGAACCGGCAGAGATCCTGCACGTGAGGCTCGCGGGCGGCATTGATCACGTGGGTGCGACCCTCGGCCAGAGTGGCCGCCATGATCAGGTTCTCGGTTCCGGTCACGGTCGGCATGTCGAGCACGACATCGCAGCCCCGCAGCCGCCCGTTGACGGTGCCGATGATCTCGGTCGGCGTCTCCCAGATTCCGGCGCCCATCGTCCGCAGCCCATTGATGTGCTGCTCGATCCGGCGCATCCCGATGTCGTCTCCCCCTGGCCGCGGCAGCCGCACCCGTCCGGTGCGGGCCAAAAGCGGACCCATCAAAAGCACCGAGGCGCGCATGCGCCGGCCGAGGTCGTCTGGCACCTCGTGGCCGGCCGGCTCGGGCGGGAGGATCCGCATCACCCCCCGGTCGGCACCGCTCACGTCGGCGCCGAGCAGGCTGAGAATCGCCGACATCACCGAAGTGTCGGTGAGATCGGGTACGTTGCGAAGCTCGACCGGCGCCGAGCACATCAGGCTGGCGGCCATGATCGGCAGGGTCGCGTTCTTGGAGCCGGCCACCCGCACGGTGCCGCTGAGAGTCCGGCCGCCGGTGATGCGAAGGCTCCGGCCCAGCTCGCTCACCGGCTCATCGGAGGGCGGCTCCAGGCACGCCGGTCGTACGGTGGCCGCGAAGGTCAGCCAATTTCTGGTTTGAAGCGTAATCCGTGCGAGGGCCGGGATGCGGCCCGGGTCTAGTGGACCACTAGACCCGGCGGAGGGTTCGCAGCATGTGGAGCCTGGCCTCGGCCATCTCCAGTTCGAGCAGCGCGGCGGCCCGGTCTTCGTCGGTCTCGACGTAGTTCATCCGGTCGTGGGCCCGCTTGCGGGCGTTTTCAGCCAGTTCCTCGGTGATCTCCTCGACCCGCTCGGCCACGTCCGCGAGCACGGTCACCCGGGTAGGCAGAACCTCCAGGAAGCCACCTCCGACGAACAGCACCACTTCCTCATCCCCGTTCCGGATCACCAGCGGGCCCGGTCTGAGAGTGGTCGAGAGAGGGGCGTGACGGGGCAGGATACCCAACTCGCCCTCGGCGCCCCGGCAAGTCAAAAATGGGCGCCCACGTCCGTCGACGTCGGCGTCGAACAGTTCGCGCTCAGGGCTCACCACCCGAAGGTGCACCGCCATCTTCGTCCCGACTACCGGGTATGGGCGAGCAGGCGCTCGCCGGCCTCGCGGGCCTCGTCGATGGTCCCGACCATGAAGAACGCCTGCTCCGGCAGGTCGTCGTGCTTGCCGGCCAGGATCTCGGAGAAGCCGCGCACGGTCTCCGCCACCGGCACGTACTTGCCCTCCCGGCCGGTGAACTGGGTGGCCACGTTGAACGGCTGGCTGAGGAATCGCTGCACCTTGCGAGCTCGGGCGACCGCCTGCTTGTCCTCCTCGCTCAACTCCTCCATGCCCAGGATGGCGATGATGTCCTGCAACTCCTTGTAGCGCTGCAGCACCTTCTTGACGCCCTGGGCGGCCTCGTAGTGTTCGCGGCCGACGATCAGGGGGTCGACGAAGCGGCTGAACGAGTCGAGCGGGTTGACCGCCGGGTAGAGCCCGAGTTCGGCGATCTGGCGGTCCAGGGTGACGGTGGCTCCCAGGTGTGCGAAGGTGGTCTGGATGGCCGGGTCGGTCATGTCGTCGGCAGGAACGTAGACCGCCTGTACCGAGGTGATCGAGCCGGTCTTGGTCGAGGTGATGCGCTCCTGCAGCGCCGCCATCTCGGTCGCCAGCGTGGGCTGGTAACCCACCGCCGAGGGCATCCGGCCGAGCAGCGCCGAGACCTCGGACCCGGCAAGCATGTACCTGAATATGTTGTCGGCGAAGAACAGAACATCGGCGCCTTCCACATCGCGAAAGTACTCGGCGATGGTCAGGCCGGTGAGCGCGACCCGGGCCCGGGCGCCGGGCGGCTCGTTCATCTGGCCGAACACCAGGCTGGTCTGCTCCAGGACCCCGGAGTGTTCCATCTCGAGGTAAAGGTCGTTGCCCTCGCGGGTGCGCTCGCCCACTCCGGCGAACACCGAGCGTCCTTTGTGAACCTTGGCGATGTTGTTGATCAACTCCTGCACGATGACGGTCTTGCCGGTGCCGGCTCCGCCGAACAGGCCGATCTTCGAGCCCTTGACGAAAGTGCAGACCAGGTCGATCACCTTGATCCCGGTCTCCAAAATCTCGACGTCGGTCTTCTGCTCCTCCAGGGTGGGCGGCTGGCGATGGATCGGCCAACGGGGAACCTCGGGATCCCCGTCCCCACCCGGGGCGGGCCGGCCGTCGATCGGCGCCCCGATCACGTTGAACATACGGCCGAGGGTGGCCGGGCCCACCGGCACCGTGATCGGGCCTCCCTGGGCGACCGCGGGGTCGCCCCGGCGCACGCCGTCGGTGCTGCCCATGCCGATGCAGCGCACCACGTTGTCACCCAGCACCTGCTGGACCTCCAGGACCAGGTCATCGCCGTCGTTGCGCGCCACCGTCAGCGCGTCGTAAATGGCGGGCAGGTTACCGTCCGGGAACTCGACGTCGAGCACGGCGCCGATGATCTGGAGGATCCTGCCCCTGGCGCCGGCAGAACTCTTGGTTGCGGTGACAGCCATCCTGGTTACTCCTACTTGTTCGCCGACTGACTGAGCGCCTCGGCGCCGCTCACGATCTCCATGAGCTCGGCGGTGATGCTCGCCTGCCGCACCTTGTTGGCGGTCAGGGTCAGGGATGTGATGAGGTCGCCGGCGGCGTCGGTGGCGTTACGCATCGCCACCATCCGCGCCGAGTGCTCGCTGGCCTGGCTCTCCAGCACGGCCTGGTACAGCTGGTTCTCCAGATAGCGCGGGATGAGCTGATCGAGCACCTCTTCGGGTCCCGGCTCGTAAATGTAATCGGCGGTGTCCTCGCCGTGCGCCTCCGGCAGTCGCACCGGCACCAGTTCGACCAGGGTGGGCACCTGGCGGATGGTCGACAGCGACTTCGAATAGGCGAGCAGGATGACATCGGCGCGACCCGACATGAATTCCTCTACCGCCACCCGAGCCGCCGGCAGTACCTCCTTCACCAGCGGCCGATCGGGCAGCCCGCTGAAGTCGGCCACCACCTCCCGGCCCAATCGGATCATCATGTCGCGGCCCTTGCGGCCGATGCTGATGATCCGGGCCTGCCCGCGGTAGTTCTGGTTGAGGTACCGGTTGGCCAGCCGCAGGGTGTTGACGTTGAGCGCCCCCACCTGACCCTTGTCGGTGGTGACCAGGATCATCAGGGCCCGGCCGCCCTCTCTCCGCTCCAGTAGCGGATGCCGGTATTCACGGGCCCGCATCGCGGTGGTGGCGATGACCTCTTCCATCTTCTCGGTGTAGGGCCGGCTGGCGGCCGCCATCAGCTGGGCGCGCCGGCGTTTGGTCGCCGAGACGATCTCCAGTGCTTTGGTGATCTTCTGCGTGTTCTTGGCGCTGCGGATCCGGCGGCGGACGTCGCGAAGGGAAGGCATCCTAGCCCCGCGCTCGAGGAATCACGGCGGAGCGGCCCGGGTGATACTGGCCCCGGGCCGCCAGCTTGCGAGCTTCTCGGGCGGACACCGCTAGGCTCCGAACTTCCTGTTGAAGTCCTCGATCGCCCGGGTCAGACGGTCGCTGAGCTCCTGGTCGAGCACTTTGCGATCCTCGATCCCGGCCACGACTTCGGGGTGCTCGGCGCGCAGGTAGCGGCCGAACTGTTCCTCCCATTCTCGGACCGACGTGGTCGGGATCTGGTCGAGCAGACCTCTGGTGCCGGCGAAGATGGCGGCCACCTGAAGTGCCAGCGAAACCGGCTGGTACTGCGGCTGCTTGAGCAACTCGGTAAGCCGGGCGCCGCGCTCGAGGGTGTCTCGGGTCACCTTGTCGAGGTCCGAGGCGAACTGCGCGAAGGCGGCCAGTTCGCGGTACTGGGCGAGATCGACCCGGAGCTGACCCGCCACCGACTTCATGGCCTTGGTCTGGGCGGCTCCACCCACCCTGGACACCGAGAGTCCTACCGAGACGGCCGGGCGGGTGCCCGCGTTGAAGAGGTCGGTCTCGAGGTAGATCTGGCCATCTGTGATCGAAATCACGTTGGTGGGGATGTAGCCCGACACGTCATTGGCCTGGGTCTCGATCACGGGCAGCGCGGTGAGAGAGCCACCCCCGTGTTCATCGCTCATCTGGGCGGCCCGCTCGAGCAGGCGCGAGTGGAGATAGAAGACATCACCCGGGTACGCCTCACGGCCCGGCGGCCGGCGCAGAGCCAGCGAGATCTCACGGTAAGCCCA
>JRHI01001156.1_pt1 | contig 23775 bp, 12 predicted proteins | sample 215371 | NCBI WGS metagenome assembly JRHI01 (sample SAMN02929681, study PRJNA255918) | sediment metagenome | biome: cave system; feature: Ice Cave; material: Sediment; isolation source: sediment from deep within a dark volcanic ice cave with no known source of... ...
AGAGGCGGGGGACACGCTTGTTCAAGGACTAGCTGGACTTCTCTCTCTGCTACCTTCTCCTTCGGTTTCTGCGCCGGAAGGAAGACAGCGCTACACTCGCTACAACGGACTCTGCGGCCGGGCGTGAGGGAGGCCAATTTGAGCGACGCCTGGCACTCCGGGCAGGTGAGGGGCACAGCGGCCATTGTGGTGTCTCTCCCAGGTCAGCCTCTCGAACCAACTGATCCGAATCGTGGGCCTCCATCTTAATGGTGGGACTCGCTGCTCGGCAAGGACGAAGACTCCGGATCTGTCCGGGTCAGCGTCGCGTGGAGTCGGCGCAACGCTTCCTCCGGTCCCTCGACCGAATCGGCCGGGCCAGCCAGAAGCTGCGTCCACGCCTCGGCGAAAGGAGACGGGTGCCTCAGCTGGCGGCAGCGCAGCGTGCAGCGCGGTAAGCCTTCCACAAAGGCGCGGGCAGCGGCAGCATCGCAGGCTTCCTCACGCACCTCGCATCTCGCCTGGCGCAGGAGCACGAAATCGGGATCGGCGGCCTCGACCTCGTCAAAGAGGCGGCTCTCCGCCCAGTCGGGTCCGCCGACGCGCCGCCGCTGCCCCAGCGGATTCCGCAGCAACATCAGGGCTGTGAGCGCGACGCGGCGGAAGTGCTCGCGCAGTGCGATGCTGCCCGCCAGGGCGTTTGCCAGGTCCGTGTCGAAGCCGTCAGCGCGGAGCAACGAACGCAGTTCCGCGGGCGTCAACTCAACGGGTCGGGAAAGGAGCAGAGCAAAGCCGAGGTCGGCTACAAGCGACGTCGCGCTGTGGCCTTGTTCGCGGGCCAGACGGAGCACTGCAACCCGCGCCAGGGCGTCGTTGCCGGCCTGGTGCAGCGGCGTGTGCAGGTAGTGGGCGACGCCATTGCCCGAAGGCACGACCTCGATGAGGCAGGTAGCGGCATCCGGAATCTCGCTGACGCATTCCTGGCGCTGGAAGAACGCCACCAGCGCCGCCGTGGCTTGCTGGGACAGCGCATAGTCCGTAACCAGCAGTTCCCGCAGTGCGGTGGGATCCTGGCGGAGCGCCGCGCTTGCTTGCAAGCGCAGCAGGTATAGCCTTTGGGCCAGTTCGGCCGACAACGGCGGACCTTCACCCGTCCAGCGCGGCACGGCCGGCCGGCCAGGCACCTCCTCCACGAGTAGGTTTTGCCCCTCGCGGCGACGGAATTCCAGGCAGCGGCCGTCCAGTAGGAACCGCGCGCCGGGTTGCAGCTGCTCCGCAAAGGTCTCATCGAGTTCGCCCAGAGGTCGTGGCGCCGGCTTCCGCGGAAAGGTGTCACCATCCGTCCCGTCTTGCATTCTCCCATCCATGAGGAGAACCGGCCAGGTATCCTCCGCGAAAATGGTTCCCAGGTTACGCCGAATAATTCGGGCGGTGCGGGCGTCGCTGACGGAGAACTTCCCTTCCTCCCATCCGAGGCGCGCTGGCAGCCAGGTTGCGCCGTCGCTTGCCTCCGGCGGCAAGGCAGCGCCGCTCGGCCGGCCGGAGAGGTATCGCAAACAATCATCGAAATCGGCGCGGGACAGGTTGCGATAGGGATACGCCCGGCGCACCAAGAAAAAGGCCTCCTCCGGCAACCATCCACGTCGAATTGCCATGCCGAGCAGTTGCTGGCAGAGAACGTCGAGCGGCGCGCGCGGCAGTCGCAGCGGCTCGCACTGTGCCGGAGAGGCGGAGGCAGTTGTCACCGCTGCCTCGAGGAGTTCGGCCGGGTTCGCCGTCAGAATCAAACCGCGTCGCGGGCGTGAGGGTTCGTGCCCACTGCGACCGACGCGCTGCAGCAAGCGCACGACCTCGCCGGGCGGATGCACCAGCACGACACGATCGACCGCACCCACGTCGATACCCAGTTCCAGGCTTGTGCTGCAGACCACGGCCCGGAGGCGACCGCGCTTGAAGTGCTGTTCGATCCGTCGCCGTCTCAGGGCCGCGAGCGCCGAGTGATGCACTGCGATTTCCTTATCCCACTCGGGGTAACGGCGGCGCAGCGCCCAGGAGAGCCGCTCGGCCAGACTGCGCGTCGTGGCGAAGATCAGCGTGCTGCCGCAGGCGGCCAGTTCCGGCCCCACTCGCTCGACCAGTTCCTGCAAGAAACCGCCGGACGCGGGCAGTGGCTCAACGGTCAGTTCCAGTGGCGTGGTGTCGGCAACCTGGGCAATGACGCAGTGCCGCGGCGTGACATCGTCCTGCTGGCCGACCAGGAAGCGAGCCGCCTCGGACAGCGGCGTACACGTCGCGGAGAGACCGATGCGCTGCGGTTCGCTGCCGATCATTTCAGCAAGACGCTCCAGGCTCAACGCCAGATCGGCGCCGCGTTTGCCGGCCGCCAGGGCGTGAACTTCGTCCACGACGAGCCAGCACAGACTATTGAAAAGCTGCGCTCCGGAAGGATGGCTGAGCAGGAGAGAGAGGCTTTCCGGTGTGGTGAGCAGAATGTCGGGCGGTTCGAGGAGGAGGTTGCGGCGGGCGCGCGCCGAGGTATCGCCGGTTCGCAGTGCGACGCGCGGCACGGTGGCGCTCGCGGGGAGGAATGCACGCAGGCCGTGCAGATGTGAGCGGAGGGCCTTGCGAACGTCGTTGGCCAGAGCCTTGAGCGGGGCGACGTAGAGACAGCGCACGGCCGTGGCGAAGGGGGCTGCGAGCAGAGCGTCGAGGATGGGCGCGAACGCGGCAACGGTCTTGCCGCCGCCGGTCGGCGCGGCGAGAAGAAGATGCCGGCCGGCCCGCAGAGACGGCCAGGCCAGACGCTGGGCGGCGGTTGGTGTCTCGAAGCGCTCGCGAAACCAGTGGCGCAGTGGCGCCGTAAAGCCGGCGAGAGCGGTTTCCGCAGAGGGCGGCAGGCCCAGGTATTCCAGGCCGCCGAGGACGTCCGGTGTCATGCCGCTGTTCTATGCCGCGCTGGAGGCCGCGGCCCCATCCAGCGTGCCGTTTGGCGGCGACGCGCAGCGGAGTGCGGGCGGCGCGCTCCGCTGCGTATCGCGGCTAAATGGAGAGAGACGCATTCCTAGAAGATGCCGGCCCCGAAGCCGTCCGGCTGATCCCCTTCGTGGTGTGTGGCATGCGTCGGCGCCTCGTGGTTGGTGCTGTAGCCGCCGCGCGGGGCGTGCGCCGAATGCGTCCGATAGTTCGGGCCGCGGCTGCCGGCGTTCAATTCGCCGATCACCTGCGAGAACGTGGTGTCGTAATCGCTGTCGTAGTCGTCGTAGCTGCAGACGTAGCCCGGCTGCTTGGAGCGTTCCTTTTCTTCCGTGAACGACTTCAGCACCGCCGTCTGGATGACCTCCCGGCAGGCGGAGTTGATCGGGTGTGCGATATCGGCGTGTAGCTTGGCCCGGCCGTCCGCGTCGCGGGTGGCCCGGTTTTCGTCCAGCTTGCAGCCACACTGGTTGCAAAAACGGGAGCGCAGGTGATTCTTGCAGCCGCAGCCGGGGCAGCGATCCGTCAGCTTCCGGCTGGGCATGGCGACGAACGGCCCTTTGGTGCCCTCGATGATCTTCAGATCGCGGACGACGAAGGCATCGTCGAACGTGACCGAGCAGAAGGCCTGGAGGCGCTCATTGTCGTTGTGGTCTTCCATGAGCTTAATGCGAACTTCGGTGATAACCACAGTTGTTCTCCTTTTTTCTGTGGCACACTCAAACGCAACTCCGAACGAGGAATCGTCGCAAACCGGCCCCGGCACGGGCGCCGGAGGCTTTCCCTTCATCCAGTCCGGGCTCGAGTCCGCACGCGACGCGCACGGCCTCGGCATGGTCACGACATAGGGCGAACAAACTGGTGCCGCTGCCACTCATCAAATGTCCCGCCGGTCCCAGGCTCGCCAGCCGGGCCCGCACCTCGGCCACCTCGGGACAGAGCCGAACCGCCGTTTCCTGCAAGCGGTTGTGCAGGTGCCGGCCAATCACCTCCGGGACGCCGGCCGCGAGCGCCGCCCGGATCTCCGTGCCCGCGAGCGGCTGCGGGGGCACGATCACATTGCGATACACAGTCGCCGTGGACAGGCCCACGTCCGGACAGGCGAGCACGAACCACAAGGGCTGTCCGAGCGCGAGGGGCGTCACCTGCTCGCCGCGTCCGGTACACCAGGCGGCAGGGGTGGAGAAGAAGAACGGCACGTCACTGCCGAGTTCCGCTCCGAGGGTCGCCAGTTTCGCGTCCGCCAGGCCGAGCTGCCAGACCTGGTTGAGGCCGGCAAGCGCGGCTGCTGCATCTGTGGAGCCGCCGGCCAGGCCGGCCGCCATGGGGATGCGCTTCGTGAGCTGGATGGACGCTCCGCGCCGGCTGCCAGTGCGTTCCCGCAAAAGTGCCGCTGCGCGACAGATCAGGTTTTCGGGGCCCGTGGAGAGGTCAGGATGATCGCAATGGAGCCGGATCTCTCCGGATGCTTCCTCCTTGAACTCCAGGGTGTCATACAGGCTGACAGTGACGAGGAGAGTGCGGATCTCATGGTAGCCGTCGTTCCTCTTCGCCAGCACTTCGAGAAAGAGATTCACCTTGGCCGGTGCCCAGACCACGAGCGCATCCGCGTGGCGTGCGCTCAGCATGTGCGATCGGGGGGGAAGGGAAGGGGATCCCATCCATGGGTTACGAGTGAGAAGTCAATCATACCCGAGAAACTCCTTTTCTGCGGGGTGGGCCGGCAGCATTGCCGGCCACGTCGCCCAAGGTGCATCTCTCTATGTCAGCGGGAGGGATCTTACCCTGGCTGGGGGGCGGGCGTCAAGTTCGTCTTTTTGGGGAGCCACAGGGAAAGAAGGAAGAACCTCCCACCAAGGGGGATTCCGCGGGGCACGCCCTCCGTGCCGTTGCGGCATCGCCGCGAACCTGGCTCGGTGGCGAGGCGATGGCCGAGGTCGTAGATTAAACAGGGGCCCTACCCCATTCTTCACGGACAAGCGGCATGTTCGTCACCCACCTGGAAAGCGCTCTCGACGGCACGCACTTCGAGCCGGGCCGCGTCCACACCGTCCACCAGGGCCGGCCGCTTTGGGTTCGCTACGACCTGGCGCGTGTCGGTGCCGCCGTCGATCCCGCGGCCCTTGTGCGGCGGCCGCCGTCGCTATGGCGCTACCGCGAGCTACTGCCGCTGCCCGCCGACGCGGAGCCGGTCACCCTCGGCGAAGGGATGACGCCTCTGCTTCCCTGTCCGCGCCTGGGCCGGGAGCTGGGGCTGGAAGGGCTGTGGATCAAGGACGAGTCTCAGCTGCCGACCGGCAGTTTCAAGAGCCGCGGCATGACGCTTGCTGTGAGCATGGCCCACCACTTCGGGCTAAAACGGCTGGCCATTCCAACGGCAGGCAATGCGGGTGGAGCTCTGGCCGCGTACGGCGCCCGCGCCGGCATGGAAGTCTTCGTCTTCATGCCGGAAGACACGCCGCGCATCAACCAGATGGAGGCGTACCTGGCTGGCGCGCGCGTTTTCCTCGTCAATGGCCTGATCACTGACTGCGGTCGGCTTGTCCGCGAAGGCGCCGATCGCATGGGCTGGTTCGACCTCTCGACCCTCAAGGAGCCGTATCGTTTGGAAGGCAAGAAGACGATGGGCCTCGAACTGGCCGAACAGCGCGACGGCCTCTTGCCGGACGTCATCCTCTACCCAACCGGCGGCGGCACCGGCCTGATCGGCATGGCCAAGGCGTTTCAGGAACTCGGCGAACTCGGCTGGCTGAGGTCGGCGAAACGGCCGCGGCTGGTGAGTTGCCAGAGCGACGGCTGCGCGCCGATCGTCCGGGCCTTCGGGGCCGGCGCACGTTTTGCCGAGCCTTTTCCCAACGCCCACACTGTGGCCAGCGGCTTGCGCGTGCCGGCGGCGGTCGGCGACTTCATGATGCTCGACGCCATTCGCGCCAGCGGCGGCTGGGCGCTCGCCGGTCGCGAGGAGCGGATCGTGCCCTGGATGCGCCGCGTCGCCAGCCTGGAGGGCATCGCTATCTGTCCGGAAACCGCCGTCTGCTTCGACTGCCTGGAGACGCTGCTTGCCGACGGCCGGGTCCAGCCGAATGCGGAGGTGGTGGTCTTCAACACCGGTGCGGCCCAGAAGTACCCGGAAGCGGTGCCCCTCGACCTGCCGCGTCTCGACAAGGCTCGACCTCTCGACTACACCTTGCTCACGGCGGGACTAGCATGAACGCGCCGACTCTGCTCGACGTGCATCCGGAAGTTTACCGGGCATTCCAGGCCGGCCGCCCCGTGGTGGCGCTGGAATCGACGGTGATCGCCCACGGTCTTCCCTGGCCGATGAACCTGGAGACAGCGCGGGGGGCCGAGACGGCGGTACGCGAGGAGGGGGCTGTCCCGGCAACCATCGCCGTTTGGGAGGGCCGGCCAACCGTGGGCCTGACTGCGGAGCAACTCGAGGCGCTGGCCCGGCGCAAGGACGTCCTGAAGGCCAGCCGCCGCGACCTGTCCGTCGCCGTGGCGCGCGGACGCACGGCCGCGACGACCGTGGCGGCGACCATGTTCCTGGCGCACCGGGCCGGCATCCATCTCTTCGCCACCGGCGGCATCGGCGGCGCCCACCGCCCCATGGGCTCCGCCTGGGACGTTTCCGCCGATCTCCAGGAATTGTCGCGCACGCCGGTCGCCGTGGTCTGCGCCGGGGCCAAGAGCATCCTCGACATTCCGCGCACCCTGGAGATTCTGGAAACGCACGGGGTGCCGGTGGTCGGCTACGGCACCGATGAGTTCCCCGCGTTCTACCTGCGCTCCAGCCGTGAGCCGCTCGGCATGCGGGTCGATTCCGCGGAGGAAGCGGCGCGTTTACTGACGGCTCACTGGAGCTTGCAGGGAGCTGGGTTGGTGCTGGCGCAGCCCGTGGCCGCGGACCTGGCACTTGACACGGCCGAGTGGGATAGACTGCTCCGCCAGGCGGAAAAGCAAGCCGCGACGGCCGGTGTGCATGGGCCGGAAGTCACGCCGTTCCTGCTGGGACGGCTGGCGGAGCTGAGTGAAGGGAAGACGCTGCGGGCCAACCAGGCGCTCATCGTGGCAAACGCTCGACTGGCAGCGCGCGTGGCGAAGGCATTGCAGAATCGCTGACGTTGGCCAGTTCGATCAGCGGCCTGGCGGAGGCCTCTGGTGCGCCGGGGTGTTCACGAGGCCTCCGTCAAGATGGCCGAAACCACAGCGCTCACAGTCGGGCCTTGATGGCCGCAATCGCGCTCTTCGCGACCGTGCCCACCTTGGCGCTCGGGTCCTTTTTGGCAATCGTCTCCAGAGTAGGCAGTGTCTGGCGCGTGGCGATCTCGCTGAGAATAACCCAGGCGCGGATCCGCACGTCCTCATTCACATGACCCAGCATCTTGGCGACGACCTTTTCCGCCATGGAGCCCAGCGCCACCAACGCCTTGGCGGCCGGTGGAACTGATTGGTTGCCAGGAACAGCGCCAGGGCCGCCGGCGCCCGCGGATCCTTGGTTGCCGCCAGGATCTCCATGGCGCTCGCCCGCATCTCGTCCGCCTGGAAGCCGGAACTTGTGTCCGCCAAGAGTGCCAGGATGGCCGGGACCTGTTCGCGCGTCGCCCAGAGCTTCAGGGCCTTCAAGACAAGCTCTCTCCGGAAAAACGGATCCTGGTCCTTGTTCTGGAGGATTTGCACGAGGGCGGCGGCCATTTCGGGACGGACCTCTTCGTCCACCGTCGTCTGCTGCGCCAGCCACTCCACGGCACACTTCCGCCGGCCACCTTCGGTTGCTTTCAGGTCGAGCTTCGTCTGGGCGAGGATCACACTGTCCTTGGTCCCATAGCTCTTGATCAGGTCGCGAGCCCGTTGCTGCACGCCATTGTCCTGATGGTGGAAGTACCTGGCGACCTCCTTCTCGGCGGCCGGCCCGAAAGCCTGCAGCGCGTCGGCCGCTTGCTTCCCTGTGAAGAAATCGGCGAGGCGCTCGGCAAGGGCGGGAATCGCTCGCTCATCCTTGAGACGAGCCAGGGCATTCATCACGTCTCCCTTGTTGCCTCGGTCAATCTTGAGCGCCCGGACTAGTGTCGGCACATTGTCGCGCGTGGCCCACGCGGCCAGCGCCTTGACCGGATCGGCGGGCCACAGCGTTCCGTCATCGACCAGCGGTTCGAGGGCCTTGGCCACCTCCGCGCGGAACGCTTCCTCTGGCAGCGCCTGCGACACCCACTCGACCGCATTTTTGCGGCGTGCGGGGTCGGTGCCCTTCATATCGGCCAATGCCTGTGTGATGAGTGTCGCCTTCTTCGTCCCGTAACCCTGGGCCAGGCGACGAGCGGCGTCGCGCAAGCCCATGTCGCCGGCGAAGTAATAGTTGATGACGGAGGGCTCGGCCACGGGCCCCATTTGCTGCAGGGCGTGGAATACCTTGTCGCGCTCGAAGAAATTGCCCATGCGCTTGGCCAGGGCATCTGCCGCGCGCGCGTCCTTGATCCGGATCAGGGCATCGAGGCACGCTTCCTTGATCTTCTCGGAGCGGTATTCGAGCATTCGGTTCAACAGGGGTACGTTTTCGGAGACGGCCCAGCGCGCCAGGCACAGGGCGGCGATTTCCTGGAGTTGCTGGTCGGGATCTTTGAGCAGCGGTTCCAGTGCCTCGCCAACTTCTCCGCCGGGAGGCGGCTCGGGATTGGCCGTCTGCAGGTACTGGATGGCCTGGTCGCGCCGCACGAGATCGCCCGAGCGCAGTGCCTCCACCGCGGCGGCCGGGGTCTTCGGCGGCCGCAGCCGCGCCAGCCAACCATTGATCGGTTCGCGGAAGACCAGGTACATGAGGCCGCCGCCGCCGCCGCACACAAGAAGCAGCACCAGCGACGCGGCGCCGAGAATCACGAGAATCGACCGACCGCCAGGGCCCTTCTTGCGCACGACCTCAATATCTTCGACGTCCTCGTCGTCCTCGACGAGGCGAACCACCCGCTTCTTCTTGACCACCTCGGCCTCCGCGGGCTTCAGCGCCGGCGGGCGCTTTTTCGGCGTCAACCCGTTGTCCTTGCGCGGTTTTGGCGAGCGTCGTTCTTCCATCCGGTCCTCCTGGTTGTCATCAGTGCCGCGCCGATCTCCGGAAAACCGGCCACAGCCACCCGGACGCGGTCGGACCCCTGGTTGTCCTGAGGGGGGCGCACCAGGGCTGCGTTGCCGGCCTGCCCGCCCTTTCTCTCTTATTTCACGGCGCCCGGTGGCGCGAACTAACTGTTGCTCTCCAGGCGCGCCGACAGCGCGCCACGAAACTGGAATAACACAATCATGTACCAGATAAACAGCAGTACCCAGATGAACACAATAACCATGCTCAAGACAAGCACGATTACCCCCGTACCGCCAAGCGCGTGCCGCGCCGCGTTGAAGTCCTTCATGGCGAAGACAGCCCCGCCAACGAGCAGGAGCATGTTCACGCACCCCAGGATGAAATTGAGTGCGAGGCCCACCCCCATGCCAATCAGGAGATAAAAGGTGCTATGAGCGACATTGTCGTCGCGCATTCCAAGGGCCACCGAGCGAAAAAAGAAGAGCAGTACGATCTTGTCTGCCAGATCGAAGAGAAACTACACCAGAATGCCAGGTGGGGCGACGCCTCCGCTGCTGGTTCTGGGCCCCAGCTCGGGGGTCGGATTGGACGACGAATAGGTCCGGCCAGGTGCGCCGATGCCGCAGAAGGTGAAGCTGCCAAAGCAAGACAGCAAACTGAGTCCACAGAGTACCATGGCGACAATGGCCAGGGCCCTGGCGCCATGCTGGGCTGGACTGAAGAGGCAGAAAATGTGCCCGGTGAAGGAGAGGGCATGGCTCACCAGCAAAACGAAGGCCGCAGACACGATCACGAGTATGCCGCCGCCGAGGCCGGTGACGGCCGGGCCGCCGAACTCCTTGCCCGAACCGGCATTCGTCACCGCGCTAAACAACGCAGCGCTAAAAAGCGTCACCGCCACGAACACCAACATCCAGGCAATAACCCCGGCCGGCATCGCACCAAGGAGAAACGTCACGCCGGTGCGGACCCGGTTCAATTCCGTGCCGCCGGAGGTGCCGCGCCGGCGCCGGCGCTGCGATGGTGCCTCGTCCGCGGTTTCTCCTCTGCGCGCAGGCCGCCGCTCCTCTCGATCGCCGGCATCTCCCGACCGCGGAGGTGCCGGCGCTTCCTCCTCATCGGCCGTCTCGATGACGAACGCCGCGTTGCAACTGGGGCAGCGGACGCGCTGACCGAATGCTCATCGGCCACGCGGATCTCCCGGCCGCAGCGGGGGCAAGGAGTGATTTCCGGCATGATCTCTCATTGGTTCGACATTGTTGTCCATACCGGAATGCATCGCTCTCAAGACGGTTTCGCCCAGGATACCTGCTTGTCACTGCTTGTGCAAGAAGGGCGCCGGGCCTCCGAGCCTGGAGCGGCTCACGGGGCTTTCTCCTTCGCTTTCCGCTCCGCGTACTCCTTGAGGTACTTCTCGGGGTTGTCCTTGAAGGCGTCGCGGCAGCCGGTGCAGCAGACGTAGTACGTCTGCCCCTTGTAGGTCACGGCGATCTTGCCTCGACCGCCACTGACGATGCACTCCGGCTCGTTGTCGCCCTTGCCGGCGAAGGGTTCCCCCTCCTTCGTGGCGCCGACCTGATAGCGGCGCGTGAAGTCGGTTTTGCCGTCCGGCTTCACCTCATAGCGATAGAGGAAACGATTCGCATGAAGTAGCGTGACGACGAGTCGTTGCGCCTCCTTCTTCGTCTCATCGCGCCGGTCCAGGGTCAAGCGGCTGTCGAGGAATGGCCCCTCGAAGGCGAGCGTTTCCCTGGTCGGTGTCGCCACGGTCAAACGATAGCGATCCTGATCTGGCAGGTAGCGCAGGTCGCCGGTCGTGAAATACTTACCCTTGTCGAAGGCAACCTTGAGCCAGGCGTCGTCGCCCTTGAACTGCCATTCCCAGGCCAGCGCTTCGGTCCAGAAGCCTTTCTGCCGCTCCTGAAGCGTGCCTTCCGGCGTGCCGGTGCCGCGCCACGAGCCGATCAGATCGTTGAACGCCTGCAGCGCCGCGCGCGAAGTCCGCTTTGCAGGCTTGTCCGCCGCAGGAATGAGCGACACGGCAGCGAGACTTAGCAAAGCGACGAGAGTGAACGAAAAACGGTGCATGGGGCCTCCCTTGACGCGGGCGTCCGAAACTTGCCTCAGACAAGATGACTTAATCATCCCGTTCGGGCGCGGACAGGTCAAGGAGGAAGCACGACAATCGGACTTTTGCACTGCGGCCATCCGACTGTTGCTCAGAACGATCCAGAGAATGTCTACCTTGGAGTTGCGGCTGATTCTAACCCGAACGATTAATACCCTGCTTGGAAAGAGCGCACAAACCGCTGCAAGAGGTTGGAGTGACACGCCATCCGTACGCTGTCAGCTCCCGAACGGGTGAGGCAGAGTGCGCAGGGGCGAGCGTCCCCCTCACGCGCTGCAAGGCCATGCCTTCGCAGCGCTTCGTGGGTGGCTGGCCCGTCGCGCCGCGGCGCCAACCCATGCTTCGGCCAGTGACGCACCATCCACCCGCCGGCCGCAACCCGCCTCGCCCTCTCCACGGACGAGGTCGCTCTCCTCTCCCGGCCGCGTCCGGAGCCGCCGCCCGCCCACGACGACTCCCCCGGCCCATCCTCCGGGCAGCCGGGACCGGGGGAGGACCGGGGCGCATCGAGCATCCCCGGGAACAGAGCGGGGGACAATTCTACTTCGCTGCCGGTCCCCCACCCCTCACCAGTGAAGAGGGCGCGCGAACCGGGCGCCTGCCGGTGTGGCAAACCCGTCAAGCGTGTGGATGCCGGAGGCTCCGATGCGGTGGGCCCCCGGTGGTCCCACGGTGGTGCCTGGAACGGTGCCGCCCTGGGGGATCAATGACAACGTCGGTCATCGTCACGGAGGCCCCGCCGGCATCCGTGACGGTGACAACGACCGTGTGCGGGCCCTTGAACTTGCCGAAGTGGTGCGTGGCGGAGACGAGGAACGTCCCCGAGCCGCTCACCGTGGCGACGCTGCTGGTGCCGTCGTCCCAGGTGACCGTCGCCGTGTAGTCGCTGAGTTCGGCGGCCGGATCGGCGTCGCGGAACATGCCGACGATGCCGGAGAAGTTCTTGTTGCCCGTCACCGTCAGGGTCAGGCCGGTCGCGCTCAGGGGGGCGTCGGCCACGGCGGCGCTGGCGGTGGCCACGGCCGAGCCGCCGCGGGCGTCCTGGACGCTGACCGTGACCAGGTAGTTGCCCTCCTCGCCGTAGGCATGGGCGCCGCTGACCTGCAGCAGGCCGCCGCCGGTCGGGCTGACCGTGCCGGCCGAGGACGCGCCGTCGCCCCAGTTGATCGTCACGGTGAAGTCGCTGCCGGCGTCGCGCGGGTCGGGGTCGCTGAAGACCGCCACTACCACCGGGGCGGACGTGCCCTCGGTGAGGGCGGCGTTCTGGCCCCAGGCCGTCAGCGGGGCGTGGGCCACGGAGGCACTGCCGTTGCCGGACGCGCTGCTACCCCCCTCATCGGCGACCGTCACCGTCGTGGTGAAGGGGGAGCCCATGCTGGCGCTGAGGTAGGTGTGGCTGCCAACGACGTTGAAGCCGTTGCCGGCCGGCGCCACCGTGCCGGGGCTGGTGCTGCCGTCGCCCCAATTGATGAGGGCGGTGTAGCTGCCGGCCGGCTCCGAGCCGCCCGTGTCCGTGAACGTCCCGACCACGCCGGAGAAGGGCGCGGAGCCGGTCGCCGTGAGAGCGCTGCCGGTGACGTTCAGCGGCGCGTCGGTGACGGTGAGGCTCAAGGCGTTGGACGTGCCGCCGCCGGGCGCCGGGTTGGCGACGGTGACGCTTGCTGACCCTTCCTCGAGCAGGCCGGCGGGGACGGCCGCCGTCAGCTGGGTGCTGCTGACGAAGGTCGTGGCCAACGGCATGCCGTTCACGGACACCACGGCGCCCTGGACGAAGTCGGTGCCGTTGACGGTCAGCGTCAGGGGCCCTTCCGGGGCCGTGGAGGAACTTAGACTGGTGAGGGTCGGCAGCAGCGGCGTGACCGCCACGTCCTGGGCAAACTCCGAGGTGCTCAGCTGGGAGTCCGTGGCCGTGGCGGTGAGGTACTGGCCGGATAGGTTGACCGGGAAGCTGTGGGTCACCGTGGCGTTGCCGTTGGCGTCGGTCGACACGTTGCCCAGCGTGCCCAGGAGCGTCCCCCCCTGGCCGTAGCCGGTGGGGTCGGGGTTGGCGTCGGCGTAGAAGTCGATGAAGGCGATGAAGGAATTCGGGAAACTGTGTACCGTGGCGGTGATGACCGTGATGCCGCCGGCGGTGCGGGCCGACGTGATGACCGGGAAGTTGGCCAGGTCGTTGGCGTAACCGGCGCGGGGGGCGGTGTTAGGCGTGACGCCGTCGTTGCCGAGGTCGATGCCGATCCGGGCGTTGGCGAAGATGCCGCGGTTGCCCTCGATTTCGTTGCCGTAGCTCGGGTCGTTCAGCCCGTTGCCGACCACGACGCCGTGGCCGCCGTTGTAGGCGATGAGGTTGCCGCCGCCGCTCGCGGCGCCGCCGCTGACGAAGTTGAAACGGGCGCCCTCCGAGACGCGCACGCCGTCGGAGCCGTTGCCCTGCTTGACGTTTCCGGTGACGTCGGTGCCGATGAAGTTGCCTTCCACCGTGTTGAACCAACTGCCGCTGCCGGTAATGAAGACTCCGCGCCCCAGGTTCCCGGCGATCACGTTGGGGGCGCCGACGTAGAGATTACCGCCCACCAGGTTGTTAAGAGTGTTGTCGAGGACCACACCGTCGCCGCCGTTGGCCAGCTTGATGCTCGGGTCGAGCGCCGTGCCGATGCGGTTGCCGAAGACGTTGTTCGCGCCCAAGCCGTTGGCGGCGATCAGGTCGTCAATCTCACCCAGAGACAGGGCGCGATTATAGATGCCGACTTCGTCCAGGCCGCCGGCTAGCTGACCGGAGCCGGAGAACGACTGCGGCACGCGGTGGCCAAGATTCACGTCACCGGTGGTGTTGGGCGTGAAGCTGCCCAGGTTCTGCTGGGCGACGAGGGCGCTGATGACGAATTGCGTGGCGACGCCGTTGACGTACAGCGTGGCGACGCCGCTGGCCTTGTCGTAGGTCAGGGCCACGAACTGCCACTGGTGGGCCTGAAGGATGCCTGGCGCGGACGAGATGATGTGTGCGTTGCCCTGTGAGTCCTGGAGGTTGGCGTAGAGGTTGCCCGGGCCCTTGGCGCCGCCGAAGGTTGTGGAGAACCACAGGTGGACGCCGTTGGTCCATTCGATGATCGGCTCCTGCGAGGACACGTCGTCCGGGTTGATCCAGGCGGTCAGGGTCAGGCCGCCGCCTGAGCCGACATTGAGGCTCGATGAGGCCGGGATGTGGACCCCTTCGCCGGGGGCGCCGTCGAAGTGGAAGGCCTGGCCGAAGCGGCCCGGCTCGAAGGTGACGTTGCCCTGGATGGTGCCGTTGTTGAAGCCCAGCGCGTCGGAGGCGTCCCCCTCGGCGCGGTAGTCGGCGACGGCGCCGGCTGGCAGGCCGTTGCCCTGGAAGTCGAGGCCGTCGCCGGTGTTGCCGGAGATGACGTTGCCGAGGCCGGGGTCGGACCCGCCGATGGTGTTGCCGTTGGCCCCATTGATCAGGCGCACGCCGACGCCGTTGGCCAGCGGGGCCTGGCCATCGGCGTCCGTCCCGATGAAGTTGCTGGCTAAGACGTTGTTGCGAGCATCCAGGCCGTCGATCGTGACGCCGGCCCGGCCGTTGCCGGAGATGACGTTGCGCTCACCGGCGCCGTCGGGGGCGCCGCTCCGGGCGCCGATGCGGTTGCCCTGGCTGCGGAACACGTAGACGCCGCTGTCGAAGTTGGGCAGGGCGATTCGCCCGGCGGCGTCCGTGCCAATATAGTTGCCTGCGACTACGTCGTTGTTGGCCTCGGTGATGGTGACGCCCTCGAAGCCGTTGCCGGAGATGACGTTGCGCTCCGCCCGATCGTTGATGCCGTCGCCGTCGGTCCCGATGCGGTTGTCGTGCGCACCCAGCTGGATGTAGACGCCGCCGAGGGCGTTGCCGAGGGGGTTGCCGTGGATATCCGTGGCGGTTTCGCCTGTCGCGTCGGTTCCGATGTAGTTGCTCTCGACCACGTTGTTGGCCGTGGTGGGGTCCTGGATGACGACGCCGAACCGGCCGTTGGCGGAGATGACGTTGCGTTGGCCGGGGCCGCCGATGCGGTTGCCGCTGGCGCCGCCCTCGATGAGGACGCCATCAGAGGAGTTGCCCAGGCGCTGCGTGCCGCTGGAGTCCGTGCCGATGTAGTCGCCCTGCACCACGTTCCCGGTGGTGTTGAGACTGCTCTGGAAGCCGCCCCCCGCAGGCGGGATCAGCCGCGCGATCAGGTTGCTTTGGGTCACCAGCAGCGTGCCGTTGGTCGGATCCGGGGCGACGAAGTCGCCGCGCGAGCCTCCCGAAGCCACCACGGTTTGGGCGTGGCTGGCCAGGTTCACCTCCACGAGCGTGCCGGCATTCGTGTTGACGAAGAGGTTGCCCGCCAGCACGCCGGTCCCGATGGCGATGCCGTCCGGCTGGCCTGGGACGGTCCCCGAATCGAAGACCAGGGCCCCGGTGCTGGCGTTGAAGCCGACGATGTGCCGATCGTACACCGGGTCGCCGTAACCGGCGACGTAAAGGGTGTTGGTGGTGGAGTCGAACGCCAGGCCGTCAGCCGCGAGGTTGGCAAACACGGTCGCCGTCTTGGCGATGGGGTCCACCTCGTAGATGGCGCTGCTGAAAGCGGCGGAGACGAACAGGTGGCCGGTCAACGGGTCCGCGGTGATGCCGTTGGCGTTGGCGATAGTGGCGACGACGTGGTTGATCGTGCCGTCGCGGTTGATCTGGACGACCTGGTTATTCGCGGGGATCGCCATGTACAGCGTGCTGCCGAGCCTGGCCATACCTGAAACCTGGGTGTTGTAGCGCGCCCCGGCCACTGGGGGGTTGTTCGCCGCGTTTTGCCCGTCGGCGTCCGTGGGGAAGAGGCGCACGTTGCCCAGCGCGTCGCCGACCAAGACACCTCCGGAGGCAGGCACAACGATGCCGAGGGGGCCGGCGTTATCGCTGCTCCGCACCGGGAAGCCCGCGGCAAAAGTCGAGAAAGTAAAGCCGGCGGCCTGGCCGGCCGGCGTGAGCGTCAAGCTGCCCACCGAGGCGCCGCCGGCCGGAGGGGCGCTGGCGGTGGTCGTACCCAGGAGCGTGACGCCGTGGGACCCGTTGCCTGAGATGACGTTGCCCGGGCCGACGCGGTTGTTGAAGACGTCCTGCTGGAGGATGACGCCGTCGTAGAGGTTGCCGAGCCGCTGCGTGCCGGTGGCGTCAGTGCCGATGAAATTGCCCACGATCTGGTTGTCGTGGACGGGGCCGTAGTCAAAGAAGTCGGCAACCTGGACGCCGGCGCCGACGACGCCGAACGGGGTGTGGGCCAGTGCGGCGTTGTCGCCGTTGCCGGAGATGACGTTGCGGAGCCGGGGGTCCGTGCCGCCGATGGTGTTGCGGATGGCGCCGCCTTCGAGGTGGACGCCGTTGCCCTGGTTGGCAAGCTTCTTCGTACCAGTGACGTCGGTCCCGATAAAGTTCCCCTGGACAATGTTGCCGGTCGCGGGGCCGCCGCCGAACTGATCGCCGATGAAGACGCCGTCGAAGCCGTTGCCGGAGATGAGATTGCCCAGCCCGGACAGGTTGCTGTTGGCGTCGCGGGAGCTGGCCCCGCCGATGACGTTGTCCGTGGCGCCGTCGAGCAGGTCCACGCCGTCGAAGCGCGTGCCGGAGAGGTCGTTAGGCACGGCGACCTTGCCCGTAGAATCCGTGCCGATGAAGTTGCCCTGCACGAAGTTGCCCGAGGCCTGCTGGATCCACACGCCGGCGTTGGTGTTCCCCGAAATGACGTTGCCCAGCCCCGTCAGATTGCCGTTCGAGTCCACGGAGCTGGGCCCGCCCACGGTGTTGCCCGTGGCGCCGTTCATGATCGCCACGCCGGAGCCGGAGTTGCCAGGAATTACGAAAAATTGGGTCTGATTTCCTTCCACCACATTTCCCGACGTGGTGACGCCCGTGATTAGGATGCCGTCGCCGCCGTTGCCGGAGATGAGGTTGCCCAGCCCGGACAGGTTGCCGTTGGCGTCGCGGAAACTGGCCCCGCCGATGACATTGTTGGTCGCCCCGTCGTGAATGTAGACCCCATCCTTGGCATTTCCGCCAAATCCCCCGATATCGTTGCCCGTTACGACGTTGGCGCGCGTGTTGGTCCCCGCAATCTCAACGCCGTAGCCCTTATTGCCGGAGATGAAATTGTCCAGCCCGGACAGGCGGGATTGGCCGACCTTGTTGCCGCTGGAGCCGTTCGTGATGAGGACACCCTCCCCGTTGCCCTCGCCCCTCGAGTCGATCGGGTCGGTGCCGATGATGTTGCCGATGACCACGTTGTTGCCGCCGCCGTCCAGGCGAATGCCCGCGGCCGGAAAGCGTATGATCACCAGGCCGGCAACGGTGCTGTTGCCGGCCGTGATCCACAGTCCATTCGCGCCTTGCCTGGCGGCCGCTCCGTCCAGCGCGATAGCTGGACGGAAACGCTGATAGCCGGGCTCCGTGGTGCCGTCGATGACCACCCGCCCAGTGATCGTCGGCAGCGGGCCGTTGCCCGGGGCAGCATTCACGTTGATTGTCTGCAGCACCGGCCCGCTGGCGGGCTGCGGGATGTTGAAATTGATCGTGTCTTTGAGGCCGAACGTGCCGGGGTTCTGGTTCAGGATATCGAAGTCGGCGCCGGCAGAGCCATTGTTGATCGCAATGATCGCTTCCCGGAGCGAGACGGTGCCGTCGTTGGGGGTGTTGTCGTCAGCCGCGGTGGTGACTTTGATAGTCGAGGGGAGCCAGCGCTCCTCGAGCGGCTCGACGAACGGGCGGAAGCGGCGGGGGCTGCGCGCGACGCTGCCCTTGCGGGGCCGAGAACGGGATGGCATGACAAGTCTCCCTCGGAAAAATGGCCTGCGGTATCATGCTGCGACATCGCGGGGGGCACGCAGACCGGACGCCCGGGCGGTGTCGGGCCGGTGAGGGTCTTGCTTGGCGGCGTGACCTCACCGGCCGTTTTGATCTGTTGTCCGTGCCCCGTTTAGCGGCGGCTCGCAGAGCCGCGCGGCTCTGCGAGCCGCCGCTAAACGTGATTTCTCGTGACGGTGAGGCTTCCACCCGACATTCAGTGACGATCAGGGCTTTTTCCGTGGCTCGTCAGCCGTTGACCACCGTCAGTGTCAGATCGGTAGCGTTGTAGTCCGCCCGCAGGGCCAGGCCGCCGCCGAGGTCCAGGCCGTTGATCGTCGCAAACTGCCCCACCCGGGAGCGATAGGTCAGCAGCGTGAACTGGTCGCCGACCTTCGGCACGTAGCCATTCGCCAGGGTCACGTCCAGCGTGCCGCCTAGCGCCGCTTGACCACTAACGTTGAGCGGCACGGGCAGGGTGCCGGTCTGTGGGGCGCCGATGGAGACACTCAGGCTGCCGGCCGCCGTTTGCGTGTAGCCGCTGGTGGCAGTGAAGGTGCTGCCGGCGCCGATGGCGAGGGTTCCGCCGTTGGTGAAGGGGCCGCTCGAGGTGAAGTTGAAACCGTTCCGGATCGTGAAGCTGCCGCCCGCGGCAATCGCGGTCAGGTTCGCCAGGGCGTGCCCACCGCCGGCCAGGAGCATTTTCGAGTTGGGTCCGTCCAGGACCAGGGTGGCGGCGTCGGTGGTGATGGCCGTGAAGTTGAGGTCAGTGAACTGGATGGTGCCGCCCGAGACCCGCCAGGTCCCGGTACTCAGAGTACCCGGGGCATTGTTGGCGGGGAGCCCGATGACGACAATGCTACCGCCGTTGTCGGCTTCCAGAACGCCCTCGTTGTCCCAGGGCTGGCTGATTGGGCCACCCAAGAAGGGATAAAAGGAATTCTCGATCGTGATCGTATCACCGGGTGTGTCCACCACGATGGTTCCTCGGTTGATCAGATTCTTTCGACGGCCGCCCTGCGTGATACGACCGCTGCCGCCGCGCACGGTGATGTTGGCGCCGATGATCAAATCATTCAGCCCCAAGCCTGCAATCCTACAGGTGGGATTGCCGGCGAAGATGATGGTGACGTTGCCGGCCAGCGAGTCTGGGCCGGGAAAGTTTAACCCGCCAAAGGGCCCCCCAAAACGGGAATTATCAGGCCCGCTAAAGCTGCTGCCCGGGGGGCCGCCCAGCCGGATGGTGCCGTTCACCGTCACCCCGTTTGAAATTGTCATGTTGTCGCTAACGTCGATGTTGCCGTTCACCGTGACCCCATCCAGATTGCCGCTTCCGATCAGCCGCGCCCCGTTGGTCAAGTCAAGCGTGCCGCCCTTGATGATAATGCCGTCCATCAACCATTTGCCGGGGCCGGAGAACTCGGAAGTTTTGTCCGGGCCGGTCATGAATGGCCCGAGGCTATCCATGAGGATGGTGCCCCCGGCGTCCACGGTGGTCAGGGAAGAGGACCAACCGCCTTCCTGAATCAAGGTGCCGCCGCTGGGCGCCTGCCCCTCCGTAGGGGCTGGCCCTCCGTGGACGGCCAAGGTACGGCGGTTCACAAATAGGGGGGAACCATTTGGACCAAAGATTCTGAGCCGGGCCTTATCCTCGACCTGGATGACGCCGTCGTTGTACACAAAGCCGTAGACCGGGGCGGGGCCGCAGTGGGCGGTGTAATTAGCTTCCATACTGATCTCACTGGTGCTATAAAATGATTTATTACTGGAGGATGCGTCGTACGGCCTATCCGCGATAAGGGTGCCCTGGTTGATGATGGTCGCTCCGTCCCACGAACCCAAGTGGGTCGCCCCGCGCATTGTCACGTGCGGGCCGATCGTCAGACTGCCCGCGCCGCGCGGGAGAATGACCGACGGGCCAGTAACGTCGATATAGGTGTTTATCAGCGTACCAGTTCCGTCAAGGAGATTTGGGTCGATGACGTCAAAGCGGAAACCTGTGAGGCTGCCGTTGACGGTCAGGCCGTGCACGAGCCCGAGAGGCGCTCTGCCGTCATCGTAAGTACGGAGGTAATCGTCGTCCAGCGACGTGCCGAAGGCCCCCGCTTTGAGATCCCCTTCCACCTTGACCCCGTCCCACACACCCTCGCCCCCTGTAAACGAAACCCGGATGCTGGGGCTCCCCACCAGGGTAGCGCCGCTCAAGATGCCCTGATAGAAATCGAAGTGGTCGTCCACTTGTACCTCACGCGCCGCGTTCAGCGTCGCCCTCGAGAGCACCAGGTTGCCGTGCACATCGATCCGGCCCGCAATGTTCCCAACGGCACTCACCGGGTTACCGGACTTGTCATTTCCGCCGTGGAATCCGAAATTATGGTTGACCAGCACTGGGCCGGAGACCGTCAGCGTGGAAGAATTGAGCATGAGGTCGCCGAAGGCTTGCACCTTCCCCGGAATGGCCTGCCCCGTGCCCGTGACGGTCAACGAAACGCCGTCCAGTTCGAGCGAGGCATTCGCGACCAGGTTGGCAATGCTCGTCGTGGGGGAGCCGCTCTGGGCGCTATAGCGAACGAGGATTCCACTCGGCCCGATATACACGTAATCGCCGGGTCCGGGCAGTCGTTGAAAACCCTTGGAGTCCAACCAGTTCTTCGGATCGCTCCAGTCAAACTCGCGATCGAACGGGCTACCCACAAATTGAATGGAGAACGAGTTAACCGTAAAGTGGTGGGTCACATCGGCGCCTCCCAGGGCATGGCCGGCCCGGTCCTGCACCGTGGCATGAACCACCAGGGCCAAGTGACGGATGGTCCCCGGAGCGACGGAGAAAGACACCTCCACTACCCGTCCGTCGTGGAGCAAGCTCAAGGCGACGGGGATCGGCCGGCCGCTGGCGTCCATGTCCAGGATCTGGAAGTTGGCGGGCGTGACCGAACTGGCCGCCACGGCTTTGGTAAAATGGATGGTAGCCACGTGAAAACCAAGGTTTTCGACGGCCCCGTCCGCAGGGTCGATGCTGACGATCTGGAGCGGCGTCGGGTCGGCTACGACGCCCAGGGTCAGCAGGTTGGAGAGAGTGGTGTCGCCGCCGGTGTCCGTGACGCGGAGTTGGAGGGTGGTCGTTTGCCCCGGCCTGGTGAAGCGCGGGGCCGCCGCCGACAGGTTGAAGGGGAAGGAAACGGCTTCTTGCACCACCTGGCCGTCCTGGAGCAGCTCCACGCTGCGCACCTGCACGTCGTCGGATACGTCGGCCCGGATCGGGATGGTCGAGCCCTCGTAGACCTGGATGCCCGGCGTGGTGGGATCGACGTCGGCCGCCGAGGTGCTGATGGCGGCGGTCGGGGGCTGGCCCTGGGTGTCAAAGGGAAGATAATTGACGACCGCCAGCCCGCCGCTATCGTCGGCCACGTAGGCAATGCCCGAAGCGATGGTCACGTCGCGGGGAACGGCCGGCAGGATGAAGCTGGTCACGAAGTTGTTGGTGCGGTTCGGGTCGCTGGTGTTCAGCACTTCGATGAGGTTCGGAGGCGTCTGGCCCACCGGGGGCGTCCCCAGCAGGAGGCCCACGCCTGAGCCGTTGGCCGCGAAGGCCGTGCGTGCGGCCGGGCTTTGCGCACTCGTATCCGGGCCGTGCAACAACACGAGATGGTCCGGGTCGGCCACATTGACAGTAACATAGCCACCCAGGGGAATGCGGCTGTTCGGGTCGGTGAAGTCGGCCGCCACCACGTAGGCGATGCCGTTGCCAACGAAGAGGCGGCCGCCGCCCGCGGGCAGGGTGAGCGCGCCGCGGGCCGCCATCGCCAGGCCGGACAGGTCGATGGCGCGAAGCGTATCCTTGCTGTCCATCGTATACAGCATCGTGCCCTCGCGGGCCAGCCCGGTGAGGTTGCCCGCTGACAGCGTCAGTGTCTGGAGCGGTTGGCCGGTCAGGAGGTCGACGGCCACCAGGTTGCCGCCGACGCCGGCGTAGGCGATGCCGTCCGCGGCGACCACCTGGCTGGCCGCCAGGTTTACTGTCTGGAGGCGCCGCAGGGCGGTGGGGTCGGAGACATCGACCAGGTGCAGGCCCGCGGCGTTGCCGGCAACCGCGGCGATCTTCAGGGTGGGATCAACGCCGATCGAGGTGGCGTCGCCCGGCAAGGCCAGCTCGCCCAGGACGATGGGTTTGTTGAACTGTGAGGCGTCCACGACCGCCAGGCCGTACGAGCCGGTGGCCAGGTAAGCGGTCTGTCCCGCGCCGCCCGCGGCGCCCTGGACGACGATGGCCTTGGCCTCTCCCTGGACGGACAGATTTGCGATCTGCCCCGTGGGGAAGGCGCGGCCGCCCAGGGGGTTCAGCCCTTCCTGGATGGCGGTGAAGTCGTCGATGCCGTCGCCGTCGGTGTCGGCCTTGGTGAACGAGGTGCCGATGGCGAACTTGATGTCGTCGGGCAGGCCGTCGCCGTTCGTGTCCGGGGAGGTACTGGCCTCGAAGACCGGCTCACTGATCGACGTGTTCTGGCCACTGGGGGCGGTCAGCTCGTAGCCGTGGGCGACCAGGCCGCTGACCGGGTCGAAGATCACGTAATGGATGGGGGTCTCAGGCGGCAGGAAGAACTGCCAGTTGCCCATGGCGTCGCTGATCTGGCGCAGCACCGGCGCGCCGGGCGAATCAGGCGTCTCGACCGCGACGTAGTCGTGGGCGTAAACCAGTGCCGTGCCCGTGGTCGGCAGGCCCGTGCCGACGAACCCCTGGCTGAAGACCGGGATGTTGGGGTCGTCGGAAAAGATCTGGACCTGGCCGCGCTGGAGGCCGATGTGGTCCGGGACGAAGGTGACGTCGAAGCTGACGGACTGGCCGGGGGCCAGGATGATCGAGCTGGACGGGCCGGCGAAGCCCACCGGCAGGCCGCTCACGGTGAACTCGCCCTGGCCGCGGCTGAGCAGGACGCTGGAGACGGTCAACGGCCCGCCGCCGGTGTTGGTGACGGTGGCGAACGGAGACAGAGTGAGCGGCGAGTCGCCCAGTTTGACGCCGCCGAAGTTATTGATGCCGGCGCCGGTAAATGGGTCCTGCCGCAGGCTGACGGAGAGCTGGCCGTGGTCGCTCAGCCCGTTGCCGGTGAGGTTGACGGTGAACGGGCCATTGGGGTCGTCCGTGGTAATGGTCAGGGTGCCTGAGGCGTTGCCGGCGGCCGTCGGGTCAAAGAGCACGGTCAGAGTCACGCTCTGGCCGATGTCCAGGACCTGGCCGGCCGGGTTCGGATCGAGGATCGAAAAGCCGCTGGGACTGCCGCTCAGTTGCACGCTGCTGATAGTCAGGGGGCCGCTGCCGGAGTTAGTCAAGGTGAGGGGCACCGAGGCAGTTTGGCGGCCGGGACCGTCGGCCAGGACGGTGCCCGCGTCAAGCTGGTCTCCGGTCAGCAAGTCGCCGGCCGAGCCGCTGACATTCAGGGCAGATTGGGACTGGGTGCTGATAGCCTCGGGGTCGGGGAGACCGCGCCTCTGGTCCGGCAGATTGAAGTGGTCTTTGTAGAGGTTGAGGGCATCGGTCAGGTAACCGGGGCTCAGGGGAAGGCCCACGGCTGCACGCAAGGTCTTGATGTGGACCGTGGCGAATTTCAGATCGCCGGTGTTAGGGTTCCCTCTCCCCATGATGTCATTCGGCGGGAGATTGGTAACATCAAGGATTTTCCCGGTGTTATCTTTGATGTACACGTTGGCGTCCAGGAGACCGAAAGTATGACCCAGTTCATGGCTGAGAGCCTGTTCCAAATGAGGGCGCATGTACAGTATCCT
>JRHI01001157.1_pt1 | contig 23757 bp, 24 predicted proteins | sample 215371 | NCBI WGS metagenome assembly JRHI01 (sample SAMN02929681, study PRJNA255918) | sediment metagenome | biome: cave system; feature: Ice Cave; material: Sediment; isolation source: sediment from deep within a dark volcanic ice cave with no known source of... ...
GATTTCCACCTGCGCGAACGGGTGAAGAGTGAGCGCTTCCATGCGACCCGCCAACGATTCGGAGACGCGTGGTAAGGCGAGCACGTTGGCCGACCCCGTCAGAATGTATGCTCCCGGCCGCCGATCGCGATCGATACGAACCTTGAGCGCCTGGAGCAGTTCTGGAGCGCGTTGCACTTCGTCGATCACGAGGCTCCCCTGAGCGTTGACATCAAGGAATCCCGCCGGGTCGGCACGAGCCGCGCCTTGTTCGATGGGATCGTCGAGTGTAACGTAGCGGCTGTCCGGGACGAGGTCCCGAACGAGCGTGGTCTTCCCTACTTGCCGCGCTCCCATGACGAAAACGGCCGGCGTATCAGCGAGCGCGGCCGTCAGAAGCCGCTTAAGTAGCCGCGGAACCAGCTCCATAAACCGGAATATTCGCGTAATCTTATGGAATTCCCACAATAAAATTATGGTTTTCCCATAATAATTCTGTGAAATTCCCAGACATGAACATCGCGCGAAGCGCTGCGATCGTCAGCGTGTCAGTCCCGGCGTTGCGTGCGGTTGCGAAGATCGGAATACTGCCCTGGCCGGATCCGGCGAGCGTGAAAGTTGCGTTCGGCGACGCGGCTACGATAAGCTGCGTGATGGTGTCCGGTACGGCCTGGGCACCATCGACGGGCGTGGCGAGTCGCGGCGGCGTCAACGCGTTCGGTGGGCAACTCGCAGGGGGTCCCGGCGCACGCGACGACCGAGGCGAACGCAGGCACTAGGAGCAGCAGGCGTGCTCGCGGAGGACGGCACATCGGCGACCGATCATTTGGTGGTGAACGTCCCGATGAATCCGTTGAAACCGACGCAAGGTCCGGAGGTCGGCCGCGCGGCGTAGGATATCGCCGTAGATCGAAAAACGCTCGACACGTACGTGGGCCGCTACGGCTTTAGCGACGGTTCGAGCGGCGTCGTGACGCTCGACGAACGTGGACTAATCGTCACGTTCGACAAGCCCACGTTTCGCGGACGCCTCCACCCGGCTTCGCCGACCGAGTTCACGCTTCGCGCCGTTGAGGCCGACGTTCGGTTCGGCGGCAGCGGCGCCGGCGCGACGATGACGGTGTCGCAAGACGGCGTGCCGCCGGACGTCGGAAAGCGTCTCCCGTAGGCATTGCCGCCACGCGCGGTAGCGCGGGGAAGAGCGCTTAATCGTCGGCTTCCGCACCCGGCTGCACAAAAATGAGTGAGGTCGGATCGACGATTCCGTCTCGAACGGTCAACAGCGGGGTGAGCGTTCCGGAAGCGGGATCGACGGTACCTACGAAGCTCTGCGTGGGTGCGCCTTGCGCCGCCTCGACGAAATTCGTTCCGATTGGGAAACGCGCTTCGATGGAATAAATGACGTTGTGTGCGTCGTCGGCTACGAAGAGGGTTCCGAACGTGCCGCGCGTCGCCGCCACTTCGTCGAGTTGGGTACCCACGGCGAGCCGCAAAACGGCCTGGTCTTTTTGGCCCACATTGCGGACTACGAACAGTTGACTGTCACCCTCGCTCACGACAACGAGATCGCCTTGCGCGTCGACAGCGAGAGAATCGGGATCTCCAATGTTTAATTGCATCGTTTTCTTCGAGACGATATCGTAGCCCACGGTATTTCCGAAGACGGCCGGCTTGATCTCCGCCCTAGAGCCTACGAGGGTAACCTCGACGAGCGCAGGATTGGGGTTCAGTCCTGCGGCCGTGAGCGTCGGTGCCGACGCCGAGATAAACGCGCGACCGTTCACAAATGCAAGATCGTCGTATCCGCCGCCGTGCGGTTGCGTCGTGCCGAACGCGTACGGCCTCGTCGCTAGGCTTTTTGGGTCGACGACGTACAGGGCCGGCTGACGCGGCGGCGTTCCGTTGAGCCCGTCGTTGTTTACGAGAGACCAGATTTCATGCGTGTACGGGTTGAGTCGCAGGCCCTCGAGGCGGCCGTTGAGATTGACCGAGCCGAGCATGCGACCGCGACGATCGTACTTGACGAGGGTGCTCGGAGCGTTGGACGTATCGGAAAGATTCTGGTACGCGACGAAAACGTAGTGCTTCGTGACGACGATGCCATCGGGATTGAAGAGCGTCGAAGTTCCACGCGCGAAGACCGACGTTTCGAAGCGCGGAACGCTCGCTACGGCGTTCGCAGACGCCGCGCGCATGAGGTGATGCGCGGCCAACACCGGGCTGGTCGGTGCGAAGGCGATGGCGGAAGATGCTGCAACGATAGCGGCGTTTCGTAAAAAATTGTCTTGCACGATTGCTCCTATAACGGGAGGAAGCGCGCCTTAAAAAAACAGCGCGCCAACAAACACTACGACAATTCAATTAACGTCTGATTAACTTTACCTCAACGGTTTCTTTCGCGGTCTTGAGTTCGGCAAGGCGACTTCGGGCTCGGTCGGCGAGGTTAGTCGCTCGCCGTAATCGTCGTGCCGCGGCTCCTCGCGCGCAGAATATAGGCGTAGACGAGCCACGGCTCGAGCACGACGTTGAGGGCGAAGTGTGCGACGATGCACGGCAGAATGACGCGGTTCGAGCCGAGATAGACGACCGAGAGCATCGCGCCCAAGAACGCCGTCGAGCCGATCGCATTGAAGAACGCCCGCGCTCCGCCGCGAATTCCCCACAATGCGTGCAAGATGCCGAACAGCGCTGCCGAAGCGACGATTTGCACGATCGCACCTTGACCCGCATGCGCCAAAATGTCCATCGGATATTTCCGGAAGAATATCTCTTCGAGGATGCCGGTCGGTACCGCCATGACCGGTCCGAGCAATTTGAACGCCGAAACGTTGCCCAGATATGGCTGGAGCTTCAGCCCACGAACGCTATAGGCAACGTACACCAACGTCGGAATCGCAGCCAGGACCCAACCGAGCGCCCCGGCCTCGCCGGCCCGGCTGAAGATCGGCGCAATGAAGCTGCCGGGGAACGCTAAAATCGCGGCGCCTTGCACCACGGTTACCGCCCCAAGCACGATGCTCGTTCGGCGAACGACGACGGAATCGAGCAGAACGTTATTCCTTACGGAGATACGCGGGATGCCCGGATTGCGTTTCGGGACTTTTTATGCGTTGTTCTACACGCCGCAGTCATCGTACAACTGGTCGAGGCCAATCGTAAGGGCGACACAGAGTAGATGCAAATCCCCTGCGATCATTGGCAACGACGCGATCCACATGCCGTTCACGCGCTGGTACGTCTCGACCCAGCGTTTCCTCGAGTCGAGCATGACGTATTCTTCGAGGCTTTCGATCGAGCGATACTCGTCGAGCTTCTCTCCGCGGTCGACGGCGGCAGTCGACTCCCAGAGCACCTCGAGGATGAGCTTCGGATGACGCAGGATTACGGTCCTCGGCATATGGTCACGATCGTCACAGGTCACGACGGCGTCCGCGTAGCGTATGCTGTGCTGCGTTGCAATCATGACGTCCGAGCCGTACGCGCGGCATGGGCCACCGCGCAGGTGCGCCCGTAACGCGCTGACGAGTTCGCGAGCAACGGCGGCGTGTTCGATCGTGCCGCCGGCAAACCCGCAGACGCTCCCCTCGAGAAACTCGTGCTTGCTCCCTTGGAGCAGCTCCCAGGCAATAAATTCAGCGACTGTCAGCGGTGCGTGCGGTCGTGCCGTCATCGCCCGTGCACTTCGCGGATGCGGCCACTCTTATCTTGCATTCCGGTGTTTTCCGGAACTCGAGTCTCGCCGGCTCCTTTCCAGAATCGGGGTCGAGCCCGGCAACCCGGAGTGCCGAACGGTATCGTAGCGGGCCGATGTCCGGCTTATCGAGCTCGGCGTGCGCGTCGTTTCGAGTTCGGCGTACAAGGTGGTTCTATCTCGCCTCGCACGGCTCCGATGCGCCGTAGCGTATGGTGTGCTGCGTTGCAATCATAACGTCCGAGCCGTACGCGTCAGTGACCCCAAAAAACGAATAACAGAACGGCGGCGAGAGCCATGATGGCCGTCGTCAACCAGCCCAAAACATTGAGCGGCAGCCTGTTGCGAGCTTCTCCCATGACGTTGCGGTTGTTGGATACGAGCATCAGTGCAACCAGTACAAACGGGGCGAGCACGCCATTGATCACGGCACTCCAATACAACGCGGATACGGGGCTGAGTCCAACATAGTTAATCTCCATACCGATCAGCGTTGCGACCGCAATCGTGAAATAGAACTCGGGTGCGCGCGTGGGATTGCGATGCAAGCCTTCTTTCCAACCGAAGGCGCCCGCGAGCGCGTATGCCGAAGATGCGGTAAGAATTGGAACCGCGAGCGCACCGGCGCCGATCAGACCGAGAGCGAGCAACCACTCGGCGCTGGCGCCTGCAAGCGGGACCAACGCCTTCGCCGCGTCGGCCGCCGTTTCGATATGGCGATGGCCGGATGTGAAGAGCGTCGCGGCGGTGGCGAGAATGATGAAATACATCACAACGTTAGAAAACACCATGCCGGTACCGATGTCGATCGACGCGTAATGCAGTTCCGTCTTGGTCGACCCCCGCCGCTGCCAAAGCAATCTGCGGCCCAGCGCAATATCTTCCTCGACTTCTTGGCTCGCTTGCCAGTACATCATGTACGGCGAAATCGTCGTACCCAGAATGGCGACCAGCGTCGTGAGATAGTCGGCGTTGAAATGGACGCTCGGCAAAACGGTGCCGCGCAAAACGTCACCCCAGTTCGGTCGCGCAAAAAACGCCGCTCCCACGTACGCGAACAGTGCGAGCGCGAGCCACTTAAACGTGCTGGCAATGATGCGGTACGAGCCCCACATTTGAAGGGCGAGCAGAAACGCACCGACGGGAATCACGAGCGCCGCAACCGGCACGCGCGGCGCCAAAAGATTAACTGCCGCCCCGATCGCACCGATGTCGGCCCCGGCATTAATGGTGTTTGCGATCACGAGCCCGATGGCGAGTGCGATCGTAAACCAGCGCGGGTAGTTCTTGCGAAGGACCGTCGACAGACCCTCACCTGTTATGAGGCCGATTTTCGCCGAGATGTATTGCACGGACGCCATCATCGGCAGCGTGGCGATTGCCATCCACAAGGTCGAAAAGCCGAGTGCCGCGCCGGCGACGGCATAGGTGCCGATGCCCGAGGGATCGTCGTCGGAAGCGCCGACGGTGATACCGGGCCCGAGTATACGCAGAAAGCGCACGAAACCATTGGGGGCATCGGCGCAGGCCGCTTCCCGAGCGCCGAGTTCGACGGCGGGTACGACGTCGGCGCCGGCGGCAGCAGCGCCGATTCCGGTCGAGTGGGACGCCCCTTCAGCCATATTCCTTCTTGCCCACGGCGGATAGATTTACGCATCGGCGTCGAGCTCGCAGCCGGGGGGCACACGCCGGAGCGCGAACGCGTCGCGGCAATGAAGCGGATTTTCGATCCGATCCATCGTTTTATCGAACTCGACGACGCTGAAGTGGAGCTTCTGGATACCGCACCCGTGCAGCGCTTGCGGCGCTTGCGGCAACTCGGACTCGCGTATCTCGCTTTTCCCGCAGCCGAACACTCGCGCTTCGGGCACGCACTCGGAGCGCTTGCGGTCGGCGAACGCGTGCTCGGCGCACTGCGCAAACAAAGTCCGCAGTACTTCGCGAGCGAATCCGATTTTGCGACGCAGCGGCGGCTGTTGCGCGCGAGTCTGCTGCTGCACGATGTCGGCCACGGACCGTTCAGCCACGCGTGCGAAGCGGTGCTCGGAATGCAGCACGAGCTGCGCACGGAAGCGATTCTCGCGTTGCCGCAAATCCGCGCCGCCCTCGCCGGGCTCGAAGTCGAGCCGCGCGACGTGCTCGCCCTTATCGCCGGTGACGCTCCGAGCCGATATCCCGTGCTACGCGAGATCGTAAGCGGGCCGAATCTCGATGCGGATCGTATGGATTATCTGCTGCGCGACAGTTACTTCACCGGGGTCGTGGGCGGATCGTACGATGCCGAGCAGCTCATCGCTTCGCTGCGCATTTTCGACGTCGGCGGAACGCTCGCGCTCGGCGTCGATGCGCGCGGCGTCGTAGCGCTCGAGTCATTCGTCCTCGCTCGCTACATGATGTTCTCGACGGTATATTTCCACCACACGACCCGCCAGTTCGAGCGTATCCTGCACGCGGCTCTGCGCGAAACCTGGCCGAACCCGGGCGCGCTCGACCCGATCGAAGAATTTTTGGATTGGGACGATTTTCGCGTCCTGGAGTCGTTTCGATTTGCGACGAACGATGCCGCCCGGGCTGTCCGCGATCGTGACACGTTGTACGCGCGCGTAGCCGAATTCAATGCGGAGAGCGATCTCTCGATTTTCGAAGCATGCGACGCGGCACTGCGCGAACGCTATGGCGACGCCGTATGGGCCGATTCGCAGGAACAGCTCATGCATCGCTTGCCGCTGGGACTCGGCGGTGCGGCTCCGACGGTCCTCGTGCGCACGCACGCGGGGATCGTCGACGCGCGCGCCGTCTCCGATCTCATCGCGCGCGTGACGGGAAAGGCATACTGGCGCAAACTGTACGTCGAACGCGCGCGCGCGGACGTCGCGTCGGCGCGTACGCTCTGCAATGCGATCGCGGCTGCCGGCAGAAAGGCGTCCGTTTTCCTTTGAGGATGCAGATACGCGACCGGAGGGAGCCAGAAAAGCCGAACGAAGTGCCGCCCATGGCAATCGTAAAGCTCGCGACCAAATTCGAAGCTGCGAACCTCTACGTACCCGATGTCTTCGAAGATGACCGCGGGTTTTTCAAAGAAACGTATTCGACGGAAAAGTATCGCGCACTCGGTTTGAACGATACTTTCGTGCAAGATAGCGTCTCGTTCTCGACGCGCAACGTTATTCGCGGCCTGCATTACGACCTCAAGATGTCGAAATTCGTGCAGGTCTTGCGCGGCAAGATTTGGGACGTAATCGTCGATATTCGGGACGAATCGCCGACGCGATTGCAATGGCAAGGCTTCTACCTCACGGAATCCAACCATCGCCAGCTGTACGTTCCAGCCGGATTCGCACACGGATTTATCGCGCTCACCGACGACGTCGTATTCAACTATAAGCACGGCTCTTTGTACGATCCGCGCAGCGAAGGCGCGATTCGTTGGAACGATCCGACCCTCGCGCTGCCGTGGCCGCTCTGCGGAGAACCCCGGGTATCGTCGAAAGATTCAGAGGCTCCGTTGCTGGCCGATGCGAGGCTACGAACCTGATGCGCGTAGTCATCATCGGTGCCGCGGGTCAACTCGGCTCGGACCTCATGCGCGCGTTTGCCGATTGCGAGCCGATCGGCGTCGATCGCAAACTCTTCGACGTCGAGGTACCGGCGTCGATTTCGAAATTGCTCGTCCGATATAGGCCGGAACTCGTCATCAACACCGCCGCATTTCACAACGTCGAACTCTGCGAAACGCGACCGGATCGTGCGCTCGCCATCAACGCGCTCGCGGTAGATTCGCTCGCTTCGCAATGTGCGACCGCCGGCGCTGCGCTTGCGCACATCAGCACGGATTATGTCTTCGATGGAAGCGCTACGCAACCGTATGCGGAAGCCGACGCGACCCGCCCGCTCGGCGCGTACGGAATTTCGAAACTCGCGGGAGAGCTGTTCTTATGGCGCAATCTCACGAACGGGTACGTGATCCGCACCAGCGGCCTCTACGGCATGCGCGGCAGCAGTACCAAGGGGTACACGTTTATCGAACGCGTTCTCAAAACGGCCGCCGACGGTCATCCGATTCGCGTCGTCACCGATGTCGTTTGCACGCCGTCGTATACGATGCACGTCGCAACGGGGATCCGGGCCATCGTCGAGCGCGGCGCGTACGGAACGTACCACGTCACGAACGGCGGACAATGCAGTTGGTATGAGTTCGCGACGGAAGTTTTGCGCCGGCACGGCTCGACCGCGACGGTCAACGCGACGACATCCGATGCGTTTCCGACGATCGCGCGACGGCCGGCGTATTCCGTCCTCGCTCACGGCGCGATGCAGCGCCTCGACCTCCCGGCGATGCCGAATTGGCAGGACGGTATCGCGGATTATCTTTCCGAGCGCTCGCGTTGAGGACCGACGCCGTCGCTAGGCGCACGGCCCGCTACACGAGTGAAGCGGTCGCCTAGCTATCGGTGCCGCACAACAGAAACGCGTTCTACTCCTCGATGCTTTCAAAACGGCGGCCCGCAAGAGCGGTCCGCTGCGTGTAACCGACAGCCGATTCCACTTTCCCCTTCAGATCGGGCGCGTACGGTCGGCAGGGCAGCGCGATAACGCCGTACTGCTTGAGCATGTCGCCATAAAGCGCATTGAATTCGGGGTCGTAGATGTCGGGATCGCGAGCCGATACTCGAAGATCAGCGCGTACACCGTAGCAAGGGAAGCGTCCGCAAGTACGTCCATCCCGCGAATGTCACGCAGCGCTCGCGTAGCGGGCGCTCGCTTTCACAAACGCTTTACGGCGGCGCTCAGCACTTGTCGAGCCTTGTCGCGCGAAAGTCCCATGACGGAGACGTACGTGCCGCCCTTCCCCGTTGCGAACATCTTGACTTCTGCAACGTACGCGGCGGGCTGTCCACCGGCCGTATCCGGTTGCGCGTGATTCTGCGGCCGTTTAACGAAGTCGGTAACGAACTTTGCCGCGTTAGGCGTCGGGCGTACGGCCAGTATGATGCTACCCCCGGGTCCGGCAATCAGGCAGCCTTGACTGCCAGGCGGATTGGCCACGGAAATTGGCTTGCCGATGGACTCGATATGGCCGACGATCCGCTCCAAATCCGCCCTTGTAACGATGGTGCAGGCATTGAGCGTAGACGCTCGGGCGGGGGGCGGAGCGAAGAGCGGCAGGGTCGCCACTGCACTTACGAATAACGCACGAGCGATCGCCGCCGCTCGAACGCGAGCTTCGCTGCGCCGGGCAATGTCATTGTTCATTCCGAAAGCATAGCGAATGTGCCGTCCAGAGAACGTCTAGTCGGAGGCGGCCGACCCCCCGCGCCGCCGCCCTGCATGCATGACCGGTCGCCGGTAAGTCCGAACGCGGCGACATGGGCTTCATCGATGCCCAGATCGCCCTCGAGCGCGCGGCGGACGTTCATCCGTCCGCCTACCTCTACGGTAAGATTGCGCTAGGCGAAAACGCCTCGATCTGGATTAATGCGGCGATGCGGGCCGAGGTGCACGAGATTCGCATCGGCGCCTACACGCATTCAGGACTTCGTGATGGTCCACGTCGGCTACGAAACACCAACGCTCGTCGGCGCGTATTGCTCGATCGCGCACCACGTGACGCTTCACGGCTGTACCGTCGGCGACAACCGCCTGATCGGCATCAACGCACGCTCACGGACGGTGTCGTCGTCGGCGAGAATTCCATCGTCGCCGGCCACACGATCCTATCGGAAAACACGATCGTGCCGCCGAATTCAATCGTCATGGGCGTTCCGGGAAAAGTCGTGAAGACTGTGGACAATTCGGGGCGAACGCGCGTCAAGCGCTACTCTACTATCGCAACGCACTCGCCTGTCGCGCGGGCCGCTACCGAGAGTGGTCGGAGCCGGCGCTGGGAAGCGGAGGTGTTCGCAGAACTCGAACGCCTTAGGCGGATGCAAACCTTCCGCTTGCGGTTCGCGCTTTTCGCGTGATAGAGTCGTGTGAATTCATGTCGAGCAGCGAGATACTTCTACCGATCACGGAGCCTGAGACGGAGTGGGTGCGCGGTCGTGCCGTGCGCAAAGTGAGTCCGACCCGTGACCATAGCCGGCTTCAAATCGAATTTGGGGCGGCACTCAACGCGTGGTCGCGCGGCCGCGGCGAAGTGGGCTCGGAATGGCGTTTTCGTGTGGCGCTTCCGGGCGAGCGGCGGCGTCCGCTGATTCCGGACATCGCTTTCGTTTCAAACGAACGCCTTAGCGGCTTTGCGCACGCCGAGCTTCAAGCGCCGCCCTTCGCGCCGACGGTAGCGATCGAGATTCTCTCACAGGATGACGAACGTCTCGATGTCGAGAGTAAGATCGACACCTACCTCCGGGCCGGAAGCATTTTGGTAGTCGTGATCGATCCGCTGACGAGAAGCATTGCCTTGCACGATGGAAAAGCCTCGATGATCCTTTCGACTGCGGATACCTTCGCGCACCCGGCGCTGCCCGGGTTCGAGATATCGCTACGTTCGCTGTTCTCAATGGCACTCGATCTTCCACAGTAATCGGAAAACGCGATGCGCCGCACGGTCCGGCTCGGTTCATCGGCTAGATGAAGGACGTCGCTGCGGCCAGAACGTAGCCGTATGGGTCACGTTCGCTTCACGCTGCATCCGCCGTCGCCGTTCGACGCGGCGGCTCCCAAGGCCGAAGAGGCGTTCACGGGCGAGTCCGCGGGCGCCGGCCGCTTCGACACGCCGATCGGCCGCCCGCTGCGCGACGAGGAGCTGATCTATCTCGACGGTTCGTTCACGATCGCCGAATTAAAGCGCCTCGTCGCCTGGGTGCAGGGTCTCTAGCAAGAGATCCGTCGCGCGCACGTTTCAATACCGCAAGTTCGAAAACAGTAGCGAAATGTATGCGACCACCCAGGCGAAATTAATGAATGCGACGGCGTACTGCACGCAATCGTCTTTCACGAATGTCGGCAGTAATGTCACAGCGATCGGCACTTTTTAAGAAGCGCATCGCTGACGATCCGGATGTGCCCGTTCAGCAAGTACGTTCGCACGAAGCTCAGCACGATTGCCAACGCGCCGAGCGACGTCAGCCAGACGCGATTCGTATAGTACGCCTCGCGTCGATCGTATCCGTTCTCCGAGTCGCCCGCGGGAAGTACGAGGCCGCTGACGATGTAGAGCACTGCCGGCACGCTCAAGGTCGCGACGAAGATCGCGAAGGTCCAGTGTTCGCGGCGGTCGAGATTGAAGTCCGCCCATCGTACGAGCATGAAGAGCAAGAAGAGGCCCGCAGCCCAGACGAGGCTCGGCACGTAGATTTTCATACGGGAACGCCCGCGCATGATGCATCGCCGAACGGAACGCGAAAGATGTATTCGTAGCTATGGACACGCTGAAACGACCCACGACGAACGACGGGGCGCCGCAGCACGCCATCGAGACGCCTTTTGGGCTTTTCGAGAGGGCGGTCTTATCCGACGATTGGACGTCGGTTGAAGTTCAGCTTTAAAGAATGCAACCACCACGGTATCCATTGACGTTCACTTCGGTGTCCAGGCTGAGATCGCAAGCGTTTCGACGCAGCGCCACCGAGACGTAAACGGTGTGCTCGTATTGACGCCTTGGGGCGGCCGCTACCGCGACTACACGTCGATTCAAGGGATGATGATCCCGATGGCGGCTGAGGTCGAGTGGATACTTCCTGAAGGCCCGGTAACATGCTGGCGCGGCCGAATCGTCGGTGCCGAATATGAATTCGCGGACTGATCTCGGAAGCCAAGGAACGTCATGAAAAAACGTTCTCCCGGGCTTACTAGCGTTTTCTCGGTTTGGGAGCGATTGCCGGTGGCGGCGCGCCGTGTAACGCCCAGCGGCGCGCTGCTCGGCATCCCAGTATCAATCTTGGCGACGTCACCTTTCCGTGATTTCCTGGCGCCAGGCCTGCTCTTGTTTGTCTTCGTGGGCCTCGCTCCGCTCGCAACCATTTATGCGCTGATCACGAAGCCCCAGTGGAAGTTTGCGGAGCAGCTCAATTTTTGTGACGACATGCACTAGTCATGGACGGCTTGTGTGTATGTTGCTTTTATACTGATTTTCTGGATACAAGCGAAAATGGTTGATCCTTCGTGGGGTGCATTGCCTGCACGGTTTTACACGACCTTACGGTCGTTACATCTTCGTCGCCCATGGCCTCAAGTCCGACGTGCCAACAAGAGACAATCTGACCCGCCCCAATGCGGTCGTCGTGAGACTGTGCTGCTACGAACCGGTGGTGGTGCGCAGCGCATCCGCGCGCTTGCCAGGGAGAATCGAAGCGTTTAATATCGTGCAGCTCGAACCCGAGCGCTCGTAGGCGAAGACACCTGGGCCGGGACTGTCTCTGCGCGACGCGGCCTCCGCGCCGATGAGCGTCGTACTGGAGTCGCTGCAAACGGTAACCGCCGGACTTACCGCGGCCGAAGCACAGTGTAGAGCAACGGAATTCGGCCCGAACGTCCTCGCGAAAGCACGATCCGGACCGCTGGGAGTGCTGGCTTCCGCAACTCGCGAGCCCGTTACTGCTCCTGCTCTTAGCGACCGCGGTGATCTCACTCGTGCTCGGCCAATCGAGAGCTTGCGGCAGTTTGCGGGGGAATTCAGCTGAGGCCTGAGGGCTAAAGAAAAGCGGTGGCGTACCTCTTCGATTGCAAAGTCCAAGGAGGCACACCACCGTGAAATCAGCATACCCCAAACCCCGTCGTCTTGCCAAGCTTGACGGCGCTCAGTTCCAACGAGATCTCGAGACGCTGTTGCACGCGAGGGCGGGCGAACTGCTTCAAGCTTACCTCGAGGCCGAAGTCGACGATCTGCTCGAACGTGCACGCTATGAGCGGCGTGATCCCAGTCAACCACCTGCGCATCGTGACGGGCACGATCGCGAGCGAGAAGTCTTTTCCAATCGCGGTCCGATCTCGCTGCGTCGCCCGCGGGTACGCGGGACGAAGCATGAGTCCGCAGTCTTGCCCAAGTTCCGCCGGCGCTTGGAGAACATCGACAAGAGCCTCAACGAAGTGTGGTTGCGCGGTCTCTCGCAACGCGATTGCGAGCCAAGCCTGCGCGCTCTCCTTGGCGAGAAAGCTCCGCTCTCGGCCTCGACAATCGCGCGCGTCAACGCGCGCTTGCACGAGGAATACGTCGCCTGGAAACGTCGTCGCCTCGCCGATCTCGAACTGATCTATCTCTGGGCCGACGGAATCCATTTGGGGACCGGACCCGAGGACGAGCGTCGCGTGTTCCTGGTCGTGATCGGCGCCGATCGCAGCGGCACCAAACACCTGCTTGCGCTTGAGGAGGCACTTAGCGAAAGCGAGCAGAGTTGGTCGGAACTCTTCGCGGACTTGGTGCAACGGGGCATGAACGCACCAGCACTGCTTATCGCCGACGGTGCGCACGGGTTGTGGGCCGCCGTTGGCGAGACCTTCGCGGGCGCCGCGCAGCAACGCTGCTGGAACCACAAGATCAAAAACGTGCTCGACAAGCTGCCCAAAAAACATCACGACGATGCGCTAGCAGCCCTACGCGAGATCATGTACGAGACCGACGAGCAACGCGCTCGTCGCAGCCTTGAGGTGCTCGCGAAGTCGTACCAGCGCGGTTACCCAAAAGCGGCGGCGTGCTTGCGCGATGACATCGCCCGCATGTTTGCGTACTATCGCTTCCCTGCGCCCAACCACAAGAACTTACGAACGACCAATCCGATCGAATCGATCTTCGCCTCCGTGCGTCTGCGGACCGACGCGGCGAAACGCCTGCGTACGATCAAGACGGCGACGTCGATGCTCTTTGCGTTGATTCAACGTCTCTCAAAGCGTTGGCGCCGCATTGACGGATACGACAAGCTCGCAACGATTAAACTGCCGCAAACTCTTGCGCAACGCAAGGCCGCATGAGATAATTATGTTTGAAGAGCGGCGCCGTCGTTATGTTTCCCCGCAGATCGCCGCAAGCTCTACATGAACAGATGGAAGGCTTTCTGCCACAACGCCTTCCGGTTGTCGGAGTAAAAGCGGTTCGGAGACGCGCCCGTCGAGTTCTTCTTGAAGGGAACGTAGGCCACGGCACCAGCGGAATCGACGAGTGAGATGATCCGCGACGAACTATATGCCTTATCGGCGCTCACACGTTTTACGTCGAAACATTTGACGGTGCGCTCGAATACGGGTTTGAAAAGATGACTGTCGTGAGTGAAGGCGTCGGTAACTTCGACGCTCGTCACGATGTTCGTTTTGGTGCCGACCATAACGTGCGCTTTCAGCCATTTCGCCATCGTCATCTCGCGACCGTATTTCGCGCTGAACCAGCGCCGATATTCCGACGTGGAGAACCCCGACGAGTCCACAGCGAAATCCGTTTCGACGGCGGCGAGCGGCTTCGCGCTCTCTTCGATCATCGCGGTGAGTATCGGCGTCAGGATTTGGTTTTCGAGAGCATTGAAAACGCTGTTGTAGTGGGGAGCGTGGTCAATGTAGCCCTTCGCGGCGAAGTCGCGCAGATCGGTCATCGTGCGACGACCCGACGCACCGCCGTACACCTTCATAACGGCACAGAACACGTTATCAGAGATCGGAAGCCGAGGACGACCGCGACCCTGCGCCGGGTTGTCAATTGCGGTGCAGAGATCGTGCAGAAGAACCGCCACGCGCTCCTTCTCATGCGTTTGTGCCGCGTTGTAGGCAGACCACGATTGGCTGTAAGTGACCTTAACGGATTCGGTCACCGTCGTTTCGCCCTTGGCGTTCGTCTCGCGCAGGATCGTATACTCGACCGCAAAGACGTGCTTGCATTTGCCGCCGCGTGTTTCTTGGTCGGGGCAAGTGCAAGTCGGCGTCTCGCCCGGCTCGACGACGTAACTTCCGTTCGCGTTCTGCGAGGGGACAATCCACAGATCGCCCTTGCGCTTGAGGTTGCCGGCCGTGGCGATGGCGATTCCGCGCTCTTCTCGAACTTCCATATAAGTATACTACTACAAGGTATATACGTTGGCAATACCTTGACGGAATATACTAATGGGTATAGTCTAGAGGTATGGCTAAGGTCAGGCTCTCCGGGTACCGCTGCGAGCGGTGTGAACACGAATGGCTCCCCCGCGACAAGGGACAAGAACCGAAGGTCTGTCCAAAGTGCAAAAGTCCGTATTGGAATACGCCGCGTCGGGAGAAGTAGCGCCAAGCCCACAGAGGGTCATTATAACAAGCGCCGGGTCCGTGTGGGATAGAGCATGCAAGATTTTTCGCCCGAGACTTTGACGGGGACGCAGTTTACTGTCGAGTACGACGGCCCAGCAGTGTCAGACGGGCTGATGGACGTGACAGACTTGGCCCCTTCGATAATGGCGCTGGCTCGGCTTTGTCATCAAGTGAACACGGTCATCAACTTGGACCGCGCAAAGGTATCCGTCCTGGTAAGGGCCGAGCCGCGACGCGGCTCTTTTGGGCTTGACCTTCAGATCGTTCAAACGGCGATTGACGCGGGACAGGCGCTCGTCAGCAATCCCGAGGTGGCAAAGGCTGAGCACATCCTTAAGGTCGTCGGCGTTTCCGGTGGCGCTATTTTCGCGGCCGTAAAAGGACCGATTGAAGCTGTTAAGACGGTTCTTGATATGGCCCGCGCTCTCAAGGGCCGCAAGGTAAGAGGGTCTGCCGCAATGGCGGACGACCGGGTCGAGATTGAGCTTGCGGACGGTCTTAAGCTTATTGTAACCAAAGAGGTCTGGGACAGTTGGCTGAGCCCTGGAGTGGTTGACGATGTCCGCCGGTTCCTTGACCCTCTCCGAAGGCCGGGCTTCGATGAAATCCGTTTCCGCAGACGTGGTCAAATAACCGAACGCATCACCCGAAGCGACTCCGATAGTGTGAGCGAGCCAGACGGCGACGTCCTTTCGCGAGACGATTCGACTAGGCTTTGGGAGATTCGTACCATCACGTTTGATCCGACACTTCAATGGAAGTTTTTTGAGGGACGTGGTACGCGAATAAATGCTTACATGCGCGATTCTCGTTTCGTCCAGCGACTCATTGATCGCACCGAAACGACCATCCCCGGCGACCTGCTGAAGGTACTTGTCCGAACTGCTACATCGCTGAATAAGAACCGAAAGGTCGTTGTCGAGAACGAGATTCTAGAGGTGCTTGAGGTAGTGAAACTGCGTCAGGCGTTACCGCTTACAGGTGGCCCGGCGGTTGTTAGGGATGGTGAGTGATCGGGAAGAGACGTTTAGGCTTTTTGGGCAAACGCGGCCTTTTATGGGCAATCGGCCCTTATTGGGCAAAGCCATAGCTTGCCTTGCATTGTTATGCTAATTGTGCATAAATATACAGTATGATCCAAGCAACGTTTCCCGAGGTCGGCTTGGTGGGACGCCACGTGCTTCACGTAACCGACCTGGCTGCGCGCGAGATCGGAACGGTGCTCGGCGTCGCGGCGCACCTCAAATCGAGCCGAACATCCGAGCAGCTCCCACTGCTGCGCGGCAAAACGCTCGGGATGCTTTTTGAGAAACCGAGTCTGCGCACGCGGGTCTCCTTCGAAGTCGGCATGACCCAACTCGGCGGGCACGCGCTCTTTGCAGCGGGCTCGGAGTTCATGGTCGGTTCGCGCGAGACGCCCGAAGATGCCGCGCGCGTGCTCTCGCGTTACGTCGATGCGATACTCGTGCGCACGCACGCACACGAACCGCTCGAACGCTTCTCGGCCGCAGCAACCGTTCCGGTCATCAACGGCCTCTCCGCGGCGGCGCATCCGTGTCAGGCGCTGGCGGACATGCTGACCATCAAAGAACACTTCGACACGCTCGCGGGCTTGAGGCTCGCATACGTCGGCGACGCGCGTAATAACGTGGCCGCCTCGCTCGCGCAAGCCGCGATGATGATGGGTATCTCGGTGAACTTCGGCTCGCCGCCGACGCATCGGCCGAGCGAAGCGTTTCTCGCGCGCTTGCACGAACTCGGCCGCCCAACCGGCGCGACCGCTCGCGCGTTCTCGAGCGCGCATCGCGCGGTGCGCGACGTCGACGTGGTGTATACCGACGTCTGGACGTCGATGGGCGAGGAACATCTCGCCGAGCGCAACGCCGCGACGCTCATGCCGTATCGCATCGACGCCGAACTGATGTCGGCCGCCGCGAAACACGCGCTGTTCATGCACTGTTTGCCCGCTCATCGCAATCAGGAAGTCGCAGCCGACGTGATCGACGGCCCGCAAAGCGTCGTCTTCGATCAAGCCGAAAACCGGCTCCATGCGCAAAAAGCCTTGCTCATCGCGCTCCTCACCGATCTCCGAGGAATACCCGCATGACCCAACCTTCCCAACATAGCACACCGTCCGCAGCCGCGGCCGGCGGCCGGTACGAAGCGGAACCGACCGTATGAAAACGACCCGCCAACGCGCTATCCTCTCGCTCATCGCGACGCGCCCCGTTCACTCGCAGGAAGAGCTCGCGCACTTCCTCGAGTCACAAGGCTATGAGGTCACGCAGGCGACGGTCTCGCGCGATATCAAGGATCTTGGACTCGTCAAAGTCCCGCTCAAGAACGGCAACGGTATCGGCACCCAATTCAAATATGTCGAGCCCGGCCTCGGCAAATCGTACGCGTCGCGTTTGCACCGCGTGATCGCAGAACTCGTACGCGATTGCCGCGGCAGCGTCAACCAAATCGTCTTGCGCACGCCGCCCGGCAGCGCCATGCTGGTCGCGTCGGCGATCGACGAAGCGGAGTGGCCAGAAGTCATGGGCACGCTCGGCGGCGACGATACGGTGCTCGTCATTCTCGACGATCCTGCGAAGCTACCGGTCGTCAAACAGCGATTCGAAGATATGCGTTCGGAGGATCCCCTGTGAGCACGATCGTGTTGGCTTATTCCGGCGGGCTCGATACCTCCGTGCTCCTCAAAAAATACGTGCTCGAGGGCCACAAAGTCATTGCGATGACGCTAGATCTCGGCGAGAGCGACGGCAGCGCGGGCGCGGGCGCGTCGGCGGCTCTCGACGACGTCAAGGCAAAAGCTCTCGCGCTCGGTGCACACGATGCGTTGCTCGTCGACGCGAAAGAACGCTTCGTCCAAGAACTGGCCTTCCCGGCGCTACGCGCGAACGCGCTCTACCAGGGCGTCTACCCGCTTTCCGCCGCTCTCTCGCGACCGTTGATTTCCGCGCTGCTCGTCGAGACGGCGCACACGTATCGCGCGGACGCGGTCGCACACGGTTGCACGGGCAAGGGCAACGATCAAGTGCGCATCGAGCTCGCAGTACGCGCGCTCGATCCGTCGATTCAGACGTTCGCACCGCTGCGCGACACGCCGCTCTCGCGCCCCGACGCGATGCTCTACGCGCAAGCGCACGGCGTGCCGGTCGCGACGACCGCAGCAAAACCGTATTCGGTCGACGCGAATCTCTGGGGTCGTTCGATCGAAGCGGGCGTGCTCGAAGATCCGTGGACCGCGCCCCCGGAAGATGCGTTCGCGTGGACGGCTTGCAGCGAAAACCAGCCGGCACAAGCCGAGCGCGTCGTCATCGCATTCGAAAACGGCGTCCCGCACTTCGAGGGACTCGCGGGCGCGCAACTCGTTGCAGCGCTGAACCAACGTACCGGTGCGCACGGCATCGGCCGGCTCGACCTCATCGAAGATCGCGTCATCGGTGTGAAGTCGCGCGAGGTCTACGAATGTCCGGGGTCGCTCAGCCTGATCGCCGCACACAAGGCACTCGAACGTCTGGTACTCACGCGCGACGAATTGCGCTTCAAAGCGGCACTCGATCAAAAATACGCCGAACTCGTCTACGACGGACTCTGGCCCTCGCCGCTGCGCAAAGCGCTCGATGCGTTCAATGCGGCCCTCGCGGGACGCATGACCGGTAACGTGCGCCTGAGACTCCATCGTGCGAGCGCGGTCGTCGACGGTACTTCGTCACCGTACGGACTCTACGACGAAAAACTTGCGACCTACGGTGTCGGCGACGCCTTCAACCACGACGCGGCGAGTGGCTTCATCGAACTCTGGGGCTTGCCGCTCGAACTCGGAGCGCGCGTGCAACGCGACGCGCTGACGTCCGCTCGCTAGCGCGAACTTCCGCGTCGGCAGCAGGACGTCCGTTGGAAGGAACGGCTCTCGGGTGACCGAATGAGCGTCGCGGCGAATTTGACGATGCCGGACGAACGATCGCCTGTCGCCGCACCAGTATCCATAGCAAACAGGCCGTCGAACAAGTTGTGCGGCCACATGAAAACTAATTCGAGCGTACATGGGCCTGTACCTAACGTATAGGTCTTTTGGGACTATAGTCGATAGGCTTTTTTGCCCGTCAGCCGGGCGAAAAGCGCGTCGGAGTAGTCGAGGCGGACGCCGCTGCTAGGCTCGCAGCAAAACACAGCACGTGCGTCGCTTCATAGGCAAAATATTTCGGTTTTCCACTCGCACGCGAGACGCAGAGTACTGTGGCCCAGCCGCGAGTCTTGCTTAGGACGATACATTGCATCTATTCCGTAACGAATCGTACAAATGCGGGTGATTTGCAGAGTCCTGACGCGGAGCGGTCACGCCGTTTTGATAACGAGCGCACTGTTTGCGGTCGCCGGATGCGGCGCTAGTGGCGTGGCTCCGCCGCCTTCCGTGGCTCCGCAGCAGCAGCTCACAGCGGCTGACGCTGCGCCCTCCTCGGCTGCCGTCGCCTCTTCGGCGGCACCGCTGCCGCCGGCTGCCGAAGCGGTAGCGAAGAACGCGGCGACAGGACCGCTCGGCACAAGCGGCGCGGTGCCGGCGGCCGGGTCGCAGCCGTCGTACGTCTCGGTAGTCAAAGCGAACAAGCCGCTCGTGTACTACCGGCTAAACGAATCGTCCGGGAGCGCCGCCGCAGATTCGTCCGGCAACGGTCACAATGCCAAGTACAGCGCACGGGTCGTACTCAATGGGCACGCACTGCTGGTCGGCGATCCGACCGCCAAGAGCGCCAGCTTCCCGAGCGGCTTCGTAAGCGAAACCGTCACGTGGCCGAAGCGGGCGGTGTCGGCCGAGTGCTGGGTCAAACCAACCGCGAACGATCTATCGGGATCGCCGCGCATCATGAACAACGCGTGGACGGACCACTCCGGTAACGGGTTCATGCTCTGGTTGAGCGCAGGCACGGCCGCGTTCAACACCGGCTGGCTCGGCCTGCACGGCACGTATGCGCTGACGCCGGGTGAAACGTATCACCTGGTCGGCACCTTCGACATCGCCTCGGGCGCCGGCATGTACGTCAACGGCGTCGTCGTGGCCAATCAGCTTCAAGGCGGCGCCGTCCCCAATCCTCAAATCGGCGATAGCGCGACTTCGTACATCGGCGTCTTGAATGCGACTTCGGGCGGCTTCGGCTTCACCGACTACTTCCGGGGCAGCATCTCTGATTGCGCGATCTACGATTACGCGCTCTCGGCGGCCGATATCGCCGCCCACTACAATGTGGGCGCGCGCGCCAACGTACGGCCGGTCGTCCTGCCGAAGGCGACGCCGAGCCCAGCGCCTCCGGCTCCTACGCCGCCCCCGGCTCCGATCGCCTACAACGCGAGCACGGCATGCATCAACGGCAAACTTTTCAGCAACGACGTGCTGCCGGCCGGCAAAGGCGAATTTGTCAGCAACGCGCTCGATCGTACGTGGTGGAGTCGCTTGCGCGGCAATCCCCCGGGCGGAAATCAGTATTCCGGTTTCCGTGTCTCGTGGGGACGGAATCAGTACGATACGTACTTCGGCGACGTGAACGACGGCATCTCCCGTCCGAGCGACGATCCCTTTTACGCGGGCCGAGATACCGCCGCGCCGGGTTCCCCGCAGGGCGTGCGAATCTCGGCGGTTCGGATGCCGGCGCATCTGGTCGGCAATCCGCAAGTGCACGGCGCCGGCTGGTATTCCGGCGTACTCGATACGCCGGTGAATCTGCGGTAAGGCTTCTTCGTTGCCCGGCTGCGCATGCCGGCGTCGGCTCCGGGCTTCTCACCGGCCTTCTGGTTACTCACGAACAACGGCGTTCCGCAAGGGCAGCACGGGCCGCTCAACGGCGAATGGGACATCCAAGAAATGTTCGGCAACGATCTCGGCAACGGCATGAACGCAGGAACCATACGCTGGAACTCGGGCGCGGGTACGCCGCAGAATTGGGGTGGCACCTATAGCTGGCCCGGCACCGAAAGCAGTTCGCCGTCGGCGAACTATCACGATTACGGTGTGCTGATCTCGCCGGGCGGCGCCCCCATCTCGGCCAACGTCTACGGGCCGGGCGGTCCGGGATATGTCTATGGGCCGGTCAATTCCGGCGTGACGAACTACCTGGACGGAGTGCCGCTTTACGGCCACACCGGCGGTGCGGACGTCACCGCGGGGGTCAGTTGGAAAGAGCTCTTCGCGATGTTCCAAGTGGGGGCGCAAGGAAGCTTCCTCGGCAATCCGATCGCCGCAAATTTCCCCGCCTACTATTGGGTGCAGTGGATCCGCGCGTACCAAGCGACCGGAGCGTCCTGCGTCCGGCGCTGAGCTTCGCTTGCGCGAAGCGCTCTGCCCGAATCACCCCGTCCGACGTAACGAGCGACGCCTTCGCTGAATTTCGCCGCGCGCTCGCTCCTGCCGGCCCGGGCCTGCGTTTGAAATACTTCGTTAAACTGCTTATCGGGAAACCGTTTTCGTGCTCATCCGTCAACCTTAGCTCGGGCCGAGGTTGCGGATAGAAAGACTACTTTTCGCGTATTGGGCGACCGAACGAAGAGACGATGGTATCCTTCGATCGATCTCTGTCCCGCGCATGCGTTCATGCCGTACTGCTGGCGGGCGCGGCGCTTGCCGCTTCGGGCTGCAGCGGCGGTGGCGCTTCGCCGTCCGCTGGAACACCGGTCGCCCTCGCACTCAGTGCCGTCACGAGCCGGACGGCGTCGACGGGTGCGGGCCCGACGTACGCGAGCGGAATGACCGCGATGACTGCGGCGACCGCGGCGATCGCGCCAACCGCGGCGACGTCGTCGTACCCCTCCGCGGTACGAGCGAACGCGCCGCTGGTCTTCTACCGGCTGAACGAAGCGTCCGGGAACGCCGTCGTCGACTCGTCGGGCAACGGACACAACGCCAAGTATTACGCGAACGTAATCCTCAACCAGCCCGCGTTACTGCTCGACGATCCGACGGCCAAGAGCGTGAGTTTTCCGAGCGGCTTCGTCAGAGAAGCCGTCACCTGGACGAAGCAAGCGGTGTCGGCCGAGTGCTGGGTCAAACCGAGCGCGAGCGATCTCTCCGCATCGGCGCGTATCATGAACAACGCTTGGACCGATCATTCCGGCAACGGCTTCATGCTCTGGATAAGCGCCGGCACGGCGGCGTTCAACACCGGTTGGCTCGGCGTTCACAGCACGCACTCGCTGGCCGCCGGTAAAACGTACCACCTCGTCGGCACCTTCGATGTTGCCTCGGGCGCCACACTCTACGTCAACGGCGTTGCCGTCGCCAGTCAGCGTGCCGGCGGCGCCGTTCCGAACCCGCAGATCGGCGACAGCGAGAACTCGTACATCGGCGTCTTGAATGCCACATCCGGTGGCTTCGGCTTCACCGACTATTTCCGGGGGAACGTCTCCGACTGCGCGATCTACGATCACGCGCTGTCGCCGTCCGACATCGCCGCGCACTACACCGCGGGCGCGAAGCCTCGCCTGACGGGCACGCCGACGCCCGCGGCGACGAGTTCGCCTACGCCGGCGGTGACGACGACACCCACGCCCGCGGCGAGCAGCACGCCCACGCCGGCGGTGACGACGACACCCACGCCCGCGGCGACCGGAACGCCCCTGCCGACGCATTCATCGTATGTCTCGGCAGTAAGGGCGAACGCACCGCTCGTGTATTACCGGATGAACGATTCCTCCGGGACTACCGCCGTCGATTCGTCGGGCAACGCCCACAACGCCACGTACAAAGCGGGCGTCGGGCTCAATGGGTCCGCACTACTGGCCAGCGATCCAACGTCCAGAAGTGCCAGCTTTCCGAGCAGCTTCGCCAGCGAAAACGTGACGTGGACCAAACAAGCCGTCTCGGCGGAGTGCTGGGTGAAGCCGACTGCGAACGATCTTTCCGCATCCTCGCGCATCATGAACAACGCCTGGACCGACCACTCGGGTAACGGGTTCATGCTCTGGATAAGCGCCGGCACGGCCGCGTTCAACGCCGGCTGGCTCGGCGTTCACGGCACGTATGCCTTGAGCGCCGGGCACACGTATCACCTCGTCGGGACATTCGACGTCGCGTCGGGTGCGACGTTGTACATCAACGGCGTCGCCGTGTCCAATCAGCGTGCCGGGGGGGCGGTTCCCAACCCGCAGATCGGCGACAGCACCACCTCGTACATCGGGGTCCTCAATGCCACCTCGGGCGGCTTCGGCTTCACCGATTACTTCGGCGGCAACGTCTCCGACTGCGCAATCTACGATCACGCGCTTTCTGCATCCGATATTGCCGCACATTACAATGCCGGCGCCCAGACTCACGTGGTGCCGGTTCCGCTGCCGACGGCGACCGTCGTTCCCACGCCTCCGGCCGCGACGCCGCCGCCCGCGCCGATCGCCTATAACGCGAACACCGCGTGCATCAACCACAGGCTCTTCACCAACGACGTGCTGCCCGCGGGCGAAGGCGAATTTGGCAGCAACGGCCTCGACCGCACCTGGTGGGGGCGCTTGCGCGGCAATCCCGTCGGCGGAAATCAGTATTCCGGCTTCCGCGTATCCTGGGGCCGCCATCAGTACGACACCTACTTCGGGGATGTGAACGACGGCATCTCGTCCCCGAGCGACGATCCTTTTTCCGTCGGTCGCGATACCGCGGTCCCCGGGTCGCCGCAGGGCGTCCGAATCGCCGCGTTCCCGATGCCCTCTCATCTCGTCGGCAATCCCGCCGTCGGCGGCGCCCGGTACTACTCGGGCGTGCTCGACACGCCGGTCAACCAGCAGTACGGCTTCTTTGTGGCGCGCGTCCGCGTGCCGGCGCCGGCTCCGGGTATGTCTCCCGCTTTCTGGCTACTCACGAACAACGGCGTGCCCCAGGGACCGCACGGGCCGCTCAACGG
>JRHI01001158.1_pt1 | contig 23755 bp, 21 predicted proteins | sample 215371 | NCBI WGS metagenome assembly JRHI01 (sample SAMN02929681, study PRJNA255918) | sediment metagenome | biome: cave system; feature: Ice Cave; material: Sediment; isolation source: sediment from deep within a dark volcanic ice cave with no known source of... ...
ATTCACTACMCCTCGCCGGTTTAACCGGCGCACAGGAGAATAAGAATGAAAGGGCATTTAGCAAAAATCGCGGCAACAGCGGGCATAATACTCGTCGCTTCCCTGCCGAACTTCGCGGCTACTACAACCTGGGCACTCGATCCGCAACATAGCGCGGCGCAGTTTTCCGTTCGCCATCTGGCGATTTCGACGGTGCGCGGCGGGTTCAGCAAAGTGAACGGCACCGTGCAGCTCGACGATCAGGACTTCACCAAGTCCACCGTGGATGTAACCATCGATGTTTCGACCGTGGATACCCGGGAGCCGTCCCGCGACAAGGATCTGCGCAGCGACAAATTCTTCGATGTGGAACATTTTCCGACCATGACTTTTAAATCCAAAAAAGTCGAGCAGGATGCGCCTGGCAAGTTGAAAGTTACCGGCGACCTGACCATTCGCGGCGTCACCAAAGAAGTTGTGCTGAATGTGGACGGTCCCTCCGCGCCCGTAACGGACCCGTGGAAAAATCAGCGCGCGGCGGTAAATGCCACTACCAAAGTGAATCGCCAGGATTTTGGCGTGAAGTGGAACGCCACGATGGACAACGGCGGCGTAGTGGTCGGCGATGACGTCAATATCACCATCGACGCGGAAATGACCAAGCAAACGAGCAAGTAAATCGCGGCGCGCGTAATTCGCAAAAATGACCGAACGCTCGGCCACGATCCGGCCGGGCGTTCACTGAATCTAAATAGTTAAATTTTAAATAGAGGACACCAGCATGCATAAACGAGCGCCGTCTGATTTTCCAGTTCACGACCTGATCGTCGAACGCTGGAGTCCTCGCGCGTTCGACGATAAAGCGATAACGCCGGATGTGCTGGCCAGCCTTTTCGAAGCAGCGCGCTGGTCGCCTTCAAGCAGTAACGAACAACCGTGGTCCTACCTGGTGGCCACCAGGGACGATGCGGAAAACTTCGCAAAATTGTTGAGCGTGCTGGTTCCCTTCAACGCCGACTGGGCGAAAAATGCGCCGGTGCTGGCGCTGGCGGTTGCCGAGCTGGCATTTGCAAAAACCGGGAAAGCTAATAACAACGCGCAATATGACGTCGGAGCCGCCAGCGCATGGCTCACCGTTGAGGCTACGTCGCGCGGGCTGTTCGTGCATCAGATGGCGGGATTCGACGCCGGCAAAGCGCGGGAAGTTTTTGCCATACCCGCGGGCTTCGAACCCATTGCCGCGATGGCTATCGGCTACGCGGGCGACGCCGATTCCTTGCCGCAACCATTGCACGATCGCGAACTCGAACCGCGCAAACGGAAACCCGTTGCGCAATTTGTGATGACCGGCACATGGGGCCGCAAGGCGACTTTTCTCCCTTAAACTTAAATTCGTCGTAAAATCTCCAGGCCCTCAATGACCAACGTTCTCGACTTCCTGTTTCGGCATGGATATGTGGTCCTGCTCGGCTGGGTGTTCCTGGAACAGCTGGGCTTGCCGATTCCATCTATCCCTTTGCTGCTCGCGGCTGGAGCTTTAGGCGGTATGGCGCGGATGAATATCTTTGCCGCGCTGCTGGTCACCATGTTCGCGGCGATTTGCGCGGATTGGCTGTGGTACCAACTCGGCAGAAAAAAAGGCATCAAGGTTCTGCAGCTTCTTTGCAAGATTTCCCTCGAACCCGATTCCTGCGTGCGGCGCACTGAAGGAGTTTTTTCACGCCAGGGCGCTCGTTCGCTGCTGTTTGCAAAATTCGTTCCGGGCCTGGGCACCGTCGCGCCACCGCTCGCGGGTGTTTTTCACATGCGTCTGTGGCGCTTTCTCTTTTATGACGGACTCGGCACGCTGCTGTGGGCCGGAACATTTTTAGGAACTGGATATGTTTTCGCCGGGCAGATCGAGCGCATCGCGGAGCGCTTCGAAGCGTTTGGAGGACGCATGGGCGTTCTCCTCCTCGGCGCGCTGGCGTCCTATATCGCCTACAAATTTATCGCGCGGCAAAGATTCCTTCGCGAGCTGCGCATCTCGCGAATCACCGTGGAGGAATTGAAAGTAAAAATGGACGGCGGCGAAGATGTGGTCATCGTCGATTTGCGGCACTCCATGGATTTCGAGGCCGAACCGCAAACCATTCCCGGCGCGTTTCGCATGGACGCCGGGGAGATCGAGGAAAAGAACGACCGCTTGCCGCGCGATCGCGAAATTATTCTCTATTGCACTTGACCAAACGAAGCCACCAGCGCCCGTGTGGCGCTGCTCCTTCGCAAGCAAGGCGTTAAACGCATTCGCCCGCTGCAGGGCGGACTGGAAGCGTGGCGCGATAAAGGCTATCCGCTGGAAGGCACCGCGCCGCCGGTTACGCTGGTCCCCATCACCATGCCGTAAATGCTGCTGGCGATTCGGGATCGTCGCTTACAAGGAGCTACAGACGCGGCAGCACAATGCCAGCCTGCGATTGATACTTCCCTTTTTTATCCTTATAGCTAATTTCGCAATCTTCGTCGGACTCGAAAAAAATCACCTGGCAGAGCCCTTCGTTGGCATAAATTTTTGCCGGCAGCGGCGTGGTGTTGCTGATTTCCAGCGTCACGAATCCTTCCCACTCCGGTTCAAAGGGCGTCACGTTCACGATGATGCCGCATCGCGCGTAGGTCGATTTGCCTACGCAAATGGTCAAAACATTTCGTGGGATGCGAAAATACTCGACAGAACGCGCCAGCGCGAAGGAATTTGGCGGAATCAGGCAAGCCTCGCCTTTGTAATCCACCAGCGATCGCGGATCGAATTTTTTCGGGTCGACGATGGTGGAATTCACATTGGTAAAAATCCGGAATTCATCCGCCACCCGGATGTCGTACCCGTAGGACGATACGCCGTAGCTGATGACACCTTCGCGTACCTGCCGGTCGGTGAACGGTTCAATCATTTTATGCTCCAGCGACATGCGCCGGATCCAGCGGTCGGGCTTTACGGACATCCACTCCTCCTGAATCAAAAAATAATTGCTGCAACTTTACCGTTCAAAAATCAGAAAATGAAATTACAGCACGCGGCCACGAAGGAACAGCAGTGTAGATTAGCTGTCACATCTTGACAACCTGCGGCGCACCCTCTAGCATCTGGCCACGGAACGCGGGAGGCTCGATTGATCAAGCTGGACATCGTAAACGCCGTTGTAACCAAAACAAATATCAGCCGCACGAAAGCCGAGCAGGCGGTGGAAGCAGTTTTCGAATCGCTGAAGACTGCCCTCGGGCGTGGACAGCGCATAGAATTGCGGCGCTTTGGCGTGTTCAGCGTGAAACCGCGAAAGACCGGCATCGGACGAAATCCGCGGACCGGAGAAGAAGTCAGCATCCCTCCCGGAAAAGCGGTGCGCTTCAAGCCCGGTAAAGAACTCCAGGGACTGGAAGGCGCCAAGCCATCCGAGTAGTCACGCGAAAATAATTATTTGCGAAATAATGTTTATAACCGCGATTGCGACACCACCGTCGCACGAAGTAGCGCGACCATCGCAACTGTGCTGTACTCTTAATTGTTCACTTCCCAGGCTCTGCGACCATTCGTGGCTACGCGATTTTCAGAAAGCATCACGCAACCCGTGCCCTCAACGCCTGACTGGCGGGCCATTCCCGCCGCACGTTGGGATTACGTCGCGCCACCGCCGCGTCCTTCTCGTAAAAGTTTAGCGCTTGCCGCATTGCTGTTTTTTCTGACGCTGTGCACCTCCCTGATCGCCGGCGCGCAATTCTCCGTGGCCTTTGCGAATAACGAGTCGGTCTCCGTAGACGAATTTTTTCGAGCCTTCACGCTGATCTACCGACACCCAGCCGCGCTGGTCAGCGGACTTCCCTTCGCCATTACCTTGCTCACCATCCTGCTGGCTCACGAGCTGGGACACTTCTTCGCGTGCCGTCATCACCACATTCGCACGAGCTATCCGTTTTTTATTCCTGCTCCCACGCTGATCGGCACGTTCGGCGCATTTATTCTGTTGCGCTCTCCGATGCGCAACACGCGCGCGCTTTTCGATGTGGGAGCTTCGGGCCCGTTCGTGGGATTTCTGTTCGCGGTTCCTGCGCTGCTATTCGGAGTAGCAAGCGCGAAGATTGTTCCCGGCCTCAGCGATCCAGCGAATTCCGATGTGGTGTTCGGAGTTCCGTTGATCCTGCATTTTTTTGCGTCCATCATTCATCCGGGCGTGCCGGTCGAAAACCTTCTCATTCATCCAGTAGGCCGCGCCGCCTGGGTTGGGCTTTTCGCCACCTCGTTGAACCTTCTGCCTGCGGGACAACTCGATGGCGGCCACATTTTGCGCTCTGTAAGTGCTCGCACTCATCGCCTCGTTTCCACTATTCTGCCGGCCATGCTGCTGTTGTTAGGGTTTTTTCGCCACTGGACCGGCTGGTATATCTGGGCCGCACTTCTTTTTGGGTTGCGTTTTCTGCGCAGCGCGCCCATCTATGACTCCACGCCTCTCGATCCAGATCGTCGTTTCGCGGCCATACTGGCTCTGCTGATATTTTTGTTGTGCTTTATGCCCGCGCCTATCGTGAATCTGTGACGTTGTTGCACGCTGCAACCGTTAATCAGTTGAAGTTCCCGTTGATCGCTTTTAAAGTGCACTCATCGTGCTTCGCTAACGTTTATAGCCCATAGCCAACCATGCCGCCACTCGTTCGAACTCTTCGCCTCCGTGATCTCTTGTTTCTTTTCATCGGCTCCGTAATTGGCTCAGGAATTTTTCTTACTCCTGGACTGGTTCTGCGCCTCGTGAATGGCTCCGTGGGATTGTCGCTGCTGGTCTGGCTGGTTGGCGGCATTCTGTCGCTGCTCGGCGCGCTCACGTACGCCGAGCTTGCCGCAGCCAATCCGGAAGCGGGTGGATTGTATTGCTACATTCGCGATGGCTTCGGGTGCGTCCCAGCGTTTCTTTATGGTTGGTCCCTCTTCCTGATTATTGCCAGCGCCACCATCGCCGCCCTCGCGCACGCCTTCACGCGTTACCTGGCGGAGATTATTCCGCTTTCACCGCTCGCTTCAAATATCGTGGCCGTACTGATGATTGCCGTGGTCACCGCCGTGAACGTGTGGGGCACGCGTAAAAGTTCCGACCTGCAGAATTGGACCACGTTCGCGAAAGTCGGCATCGTCGTGATTCTAAGCGCCGTGTTGCTATCCATGGGCCGTCACGCCGGGGAGTTGCCGCGCGCGCTGGGCACCTCGCAGCATGGTTTTTCTCTGGCCTCCAACTTTGGGCTCGCCATGATTGCCGTGCTCTGGGCCTACGAAGGATGGCAATTCGGCACCTACAGCGCGGGAGAAGTTTTGCAGCCGCAAAAATCTTTCCCGCGCGCTTTTTTGCTCGGTTCGCTTTTCACGATGGTCCTTTACCTGATTGCGGTTGTCGCCTATCTCGTGGCGCTTGGTCCTGCGGCTGCAACCCTTAGCGACGCGATTGCCGCGAATGCCATTGCTGCCGTGCTTGGACCGTGGGCTGGAAAAATCGTGGCGGTGACGATTTTAATTTCTACCTTCAGCGCCACCAACAGCGTGGTGCTTACCGCCCCGCGCGTTTTTTATGCCATGGCGAACGACAAACTTTTTTTTAAGAAACTGGCGGAGGTCCATCCACGTTTCCAGACCCCCGCGGCCGCGATTGTGGCGCTGGGTGTGTGGTCGGCCGTGCTTTCCTGCGCCGGGAAATTCGCGGAACTGGCCGGCGGCGCAATTTTTATCGGCTGGATTTTTTACGGTCTCGGGGCCGCGGCTATTTTCCCGATTCGGCGCGCTTCCAAAGGCGTGCCGATTCCGTACCGTGTACCCGGGTATCCGTGGACTCCGCTGATTTTTATCATCGTTGCGGCGGCCATCGTCGGGAATGCGATTTACCTGGCGTTAAGCGATCCGCAGCAATTCCGCTTTCTGGCGGCCGCCATTGGCATTCTTTTACTCGGGCTGCCCGCGTATTATTTCTGGCGAAAGAAATTGCCCTCGCACTAATTTCCTTTTTTCGCGAACCGTGCTTTTCACATCAGGCTTAACGGATCCATATCCACCAGCACAGCGGCATCGGGAATTTCTTTGGCGTCGCAATGCTCCAAAGCTCCAGTCAACAGCTTGGTAAGCACGGAACGCTTCGGCGATTTCAACAGGAACTGAAAGCGATATTCCTTCTTCAATCGAGCCAGCGGCGCGGTGGCCGGGCCCAGGATTCGCACGCCTTTACCGTTGTGCGGAGAAAAATATTCGGAAAGCTGTCGCGCCCACCGAATCGCTTTTTCCAAATTTGTGTCGCGCACAATCACGTTTGCCAGCGACGTAAACGGCGGGTACGCCATGGCCTGGCGGAAATTCATCTCGCGTTCAAAAAACGCCAGGTAATCCTGCTTCACGGCATCCTGAATGGCGTAATGCTCGGGATAAAACGTTTGAATCAGGACCCGTCCATGCAGCTCCCCACGCCCCGCGCGTCCGGCGACCTGCGTTAGCAACTGGAAGGTGCGTTCGGCGGCGCGAAAATCCGGCAAGCTGAGCATCGAGTCCGCTGAAATCACTCCGACAAGCGTCACGCGCTGAAAATCGTGGCCCTTCGCGAGCATTTGCGTCCCGACCAGAATATCCAGCGCGCCTCCTGCGAATGCGCCCAGCGTTTCCTGATATTGCCGCTTAGTTCGCGTGGTGTCGCGATCCACACGCGCCACGCGCGCCGACGGAAATTCCTCGCGAAGTCTTTCTTCCAGATGCTCCGAACCTTCGCCGAAAAAATAAATATATTTCGAATCGCACTTCGGGCATTGCTTCGGCACGCTGGCGATGGATCCGCAATAATGGCACTCCAGGCGATTGCGATTCTTGTGATAGGTCATGGAAATGCTGCAGTTGGCGCACTGCACCGAAGCTCCGCAACTGCGGCACAGCACGGACCAGGAATATCCCCGCCGGTTGATGAGAATCAGCGCTTGCGTGCCGGATGCCAGGCATTCTTGAATTCCGGCATGGAGCGTTGCGGAGATGGAGCTGGATTGATGGGTCTGCTGAAATTCCTCGCGCAGGTCGACAATCTCGACGTTGGCCAGCGCGCGATTTTCCACACGCGACGCAATCGTCAGCAATTCGTATTTTCCGTTTTTCGCGTGATGGTAACTTTCAAGCGAAGGAGTCGCTGAACCCAGCAGTGCCAGTGCGTTTCCCATTTTTGCGCGCACGATCGCCACGTCGCGTCCGTGATAGCGCGGCGTTTCTTCCTGCTTGTAGCTGTTTTCCTGCTCTTCGTCGACGATAATCAGCCCGAGGCGTTCGAGTGGCGCGAACACCGCCGAACGCGTCCCCACCACCACGCGAGCGTCGCCATTCCGCACGCGCCACCATTCGCGCGCGCGCTCCACATCGCTAAGTGCCGAGTGCAAAACCGCAACGCCTTCGAAGCGCGCACCAAACCACGCGCGGCATTGCCGTCCGATCCACAGCGTTAATGCAATTTCCGGCACCAGCACCAGCGCGGTTTTCTGCCGCGCCAGCGTCTCTTGCACCGCGCGCAAATATACTTCCGTCTTGCCGCTACCCGTGACGCCATGCAGTAGCTGCACGCCGAATTCGCCCAGCTCGAATCGCGAACGAATGCGTTTCAATGCGATCTCTTGCTCGGAATTCAGTTCATGCGCGGGAGGAGAATAGCCAATATCGAACGGATCTTCCGCGGGATCGATCGGCTCTTCCCAACTGTCCAACAAGCCGTCAGCCAGCATGCGGTCCACCATGCCACGCGATACGCTGGCTAGTGCCAGCAACTGCGAAATCGGCAGCGGACCCCGTTCGATTTGCAAAAGTTCTTTTACGCGACTTAACTTTTCTTGAAAATCTTTCGGGTAGGGCCGCGCGCGCTTTTGTTTTGCCGGTGGCTGAGCTTTCTCATCTTGCGACTCGCTATTTTCCGACGGACTGGCCGGTTGCTCCGCCCCTGCATTTGTCCACGCGCTTCTCCATGCAACGATTAGTTGGGTCTTTTGCTTTCGAGTAAGCATGCTTTCGCGAATCTCGATAAGCCCGCGCCGGTTCATCCGTTGTATTTGCACGCTACCGACGCCTGACTTTGCAAGCGAAGCAGCAGGCAGCACACCATTCTTGGCGAGTAATCTTGCAAGAAGCGCGATTTCTTCGTTTCGAAATTCCTCGCCAAGCGCGATCGCATTCTCGTTGACCAACTGCTGGCCAGCGTCGGTGATTGCGATTTGCTGTTGCGCGCGCAACTCCGTCGCCGGCGGCAGCATGGCGCGGAAAACTTCGCCAACCGGCGCAAGGTAGTAATTGGAAATCCAGTGCCCAAGGTCCAGCAGCGCGGGAGTTAAAGCTGGAATCAGGTCCAGGACTTTAGTGATGTCGCGTATTTTTGTTTTTTCCGGAACCGCATTTGTGAAGTCCACCACCACGCCAACCATGGCTTTTTTACGGAAGGGCACCAGCACGCGGCTGCCGGCCTGCACAGCTCCGCGCAAAGCTTCTGGGATGGCATACGTGAATGTGGTGCGCAGCGGCACCGGCAACGCCACGTTGCAAAAGCGTTCGTTCATGTCGCCGTGTAGTTTAGCAGCACGTGGAAGCCGGGATGACGAAGTCGAATCGATACGAGGGCTTACTTCAGTTGAGTGCGCGGCCAAGCGAATATCCGGGGCACACTAGCGGCTGATCAAAATAATTCCGGCGAAAATGGTGGCGATACCCACCCACTGCCACTTCGCCACGTGTTCTTTTAAAACAATCGCGGCCAGCGCCACCGTCACGGCGCCGTACAACGAACCGAGAACGCTAACCACCGCGACCTGCTCCATCTGCATACCGCGATTGCTTAAAACAAACGCGCTGGTGTCCAGCAGGCCCATGCCCCAAACAAACCCGCGAACACGTCCGCGCGGCAATCCGATCGGCTGCTTCGCGATCAGCAGGATCGCCATGGTTAAGACCACCGATGTCAGTCGAATCATCCACACCGTTTGCGGCGCGCCCACGCGCGGCACGATGCGATTTCCGAGCAGCCAGAAAAGCACGCCGAATCCCACCGCGGAGCACAACGCCCATCCCAGACCTTTGCCGCTGCGCGCATGCCCTTCGGCATCGTCTTTATCGGGAACTTTTTCTCCGCGTGCGACCAGCACGACGCCCAGAAGCGTGCAGACGATTCCCGCGCCGCGCACCGCGGTGAGATGCTCGCCCGTTAAAAGCGACAGAGTAACGGTCAAGGCCGGATAACTTGCGGACAGCGGCGCGACCACCGCCATTTTCCCGATTTCAAAAGAACGATATAGCGATAACGTGGAAAATGCGTTGATGCAACCCGCTAATCCTCCCCAGGCCCACGGCTGCCATCCCGAGCCGTCATGCAGGTGGCCCCAGCCGCCAAGAACCGGCAGACAAATGCTCAGCAACACCAATCCCGTCGCCTGCATATAAAACATGGTGCGAAGTGTGCCGATGCGGTGAGTGGCGAAGCGCGCGATAAAATCCGCGCCGCCCCAGGTGAGGGCCGTGAGCAGCCCCAGGAGAATTCCCATCGAATTAGTTTCTCATCGCGGACGCCCGTTGGAACTGGCGTGCATCGATCTCTTCATTTTTTGCTGAATGAAAATTTGTTTCGCGCGTCACGCCTGAGCCGGCTTCGCCTTGCGAATTTCCAGTCCCAGCTCGACCATGACCTTCTGAAGATCCTTCCACACTTCGCTTTTTGCCGCGGGATTGCGCAGCAAATACGCGGGATGATACGTAGGCATCAATTTTCTTCCACGAAACTCCAGCCATTGCCCGCGAAGCCCGGAGATTCCGCGCGTGGTTTCCAGAATTGTTTGCGACGCGATACTCCCCAGCGTGACGATCACTTGCGGCGCAATCAAATCAATCTGGCGAATCAGAAATGGCGAGCATGCCGCGACTTCATCTCTTTCCGGCGCGCGATTTTCCGGCGGCCGGCACTTCACCACGTTGCAGATGTACACGTCGCTGCGCTTTAACCCCATGGCTTCGATCATTTGCGTCAGCAGTTTTCCGGCGCGCCCCACGAAGGGCAAGCCCTGCAGGTCTTCGTCGCGACCGGGGCCTTCGCCGATAAAGAGCAATTTAGCGTGGGGATTGCCGTCGCCGAAAACAATTTTTGTACGCCCTTTGTGCAGCTTGCAACGAATGCAGTCGCCGATGTCCTCGCGAATGGTGAGCAACGTTCCTTCGCCAATCTTGGGAATGGAGGTGATGAGCGCGGGGGCTTCGGACGGCGTCGCGGGTAGCGGTGTGGAATTTTTAAGTGCGCGCGAACTTGGTGCCGCTGCCTTCGACTCGGTCTTAGGGATGATGTCTCCTTGAAGAGTCATAGTAACCGCGCTGTCAGGCTCACTAATGCCGTTTTCAAAATTTTGACGCGTCGAAGAAACGCGATGGCGGAAAAATTCCTTGATGCCCACGTCCTCGTAAAAACGCAGCCGCTCTGCCAGTTTTTCTTGAAGTTTTTCGGGAAGCCGATCAGTCATGAGGAATCAAACTACCGATAGCCGCGTCGAGTGGCTGCTTCGCATTGGGCCGCGCAAGCGCACGATTTCATCCAGAATCCGCTGCGCAACGTCGGCCTTGCTCATTTTTGATAAAGCCAGGTCCCGGCCATCGCGCGAGAACACAGTAACAATATTGGTGTCGTGATCGAAGCCCGCGCCCTCGGCAGTAACGTCATTCGCCACGATCAGGTCCAGGTTTTTAGCCGCCAGTTTCTTGCGCGCATTTTGCGCCACATTTTCGGTTTCCGCGGCAAACCCCACGACAAACCTGTCGCCTTTGCCGCGCGCAACTTCCTGCAGGATATCCACCGTAGGCTCCAATTGAATCGCCAACGAGTCCGCGGTCTTTGTCAATTTTTCACCGACAGTCTCAACCGGTCTATAATCCGCCACGGCTGCCGCGAAAATGCCGATAGTACACGCCGCAAATTCACGCGCCACAGCCTGACGCATTTCCTCCGCCGTGCGCACATCGATGCGCCGAACTCCATCGGGAGTTTGCAGCGCGGTCGGCCCGCTCACCAACGCCACGGTTGCGCCCCGATCTGCCGCGGCTTCCGCCACCGCGTAACCCATTTTCCCGGAAGAGCGATTCGTCAAATAGCGCACCGGATCTAAATCTTCACAAGTTGGTCCCGCGGTGATCAGCACTTTCTCGCCGGACAAATCCTGTTGCGTATGCAGCGCATCGCGCACCGCGGCCAAAATTTCTTCATGGCCTGCCAAACGCCCGGCGCCAACCATCCCGCACGCGAGATAGCCTTCGTTGGGTTCTACAACTTTCACGCCGCGTCCGCGCAGCGTCTCGATATTCTCTCGCGTGGCGGCATGATTCCACATGTTCACATTCATTGCGGGAGCCACAACCACCGGCGCGGCGCTCGCCAGATACAGGGTGGTAAGAAAATCGTCCGCGATGCCGCGCGCAAATTTGGCAATGATATCGGCGGTGGCAGGAACAACCAGCAGAAGATCGGTGCGCTGAGCAACAGCGATGTGTTCAATCGCGCTTTCGAGGTTTGCTTCGCTTGCGGATTCGCCAAATAAATCGGTGATTACTTTTTGCCCGGTCAATGCCGCGAAGGTGAGCGGCGTGATGAACTGCCGCGCTCCTCGCGTCATCACTACTTCCACGGAAAATTTTTCCTGCTGCAAGAGGCGCACCAGCTCCGCTGCTTTATACGCAGCAACTCCACCGGTCACACCCATCGTGATTCGCATGGCGTCCCTGGCAGGCAGCTACTTGCGCCGCTTGTTGCCGTCCTTGTCCTCGTCGATGGAATCCGGCTCCACGAAGTCGTATTCCAGCAGGCTGTGATCCAGCTCTTCGACCGCGATTCGCGTCGCTTTGAGTGTCCTTGGATTTTCGACCAGCGGTGGTGCACCGGCCATGATCTGCCTGGCGCGCCTAGCCGCCAGCACTACGTATGCAAACTGGCTCTCCGGAGCTTTTGTCAGCACGGTCATTTCAGTCTTTCCCCCCAAACGATGCCAGAAGTTGTTCCACACTATCCTGACGACGCGCTTTGGTGCATCGCATCGCCGTCACTATGGCCTGTACTTCCCGTCCCGCGCGTTCCACGTCTTCATTGATGACGCAAAAATCGTAATATTTTCCAAACTCCGCGATTTCATCGCGCGCTTTGGCCAATCTACGCGCAATTTCATCGCCGTCATCCTGGCCGCGGCTGCGCAATCGCCGCTCCAGTTCTTCGCGCGACGGTGGCAAAATAAAAATCGCCACCGATTCCGGCAATTGCTGCTTCACCTGCGACGCGCCTTGCACATCGATCTCCAGCACCAGATCGAGTCCCGTCTTCCGTGATTCTTCCAGCCACTTCTTCGGCGTGCCGTACGAGTGCCTGCCAAACACGCGCGCGTACTCTAAAAATTCGCCGCGGCCGACCATCGAGTCGAATTCCGCTTCCGTGACAAAATCATAGCACTTCCCGCTGGACTCGGTCGCGCGCCGCCCCCTGGTAGTACACGAGATCGACGGCATGGTCCCCGGCATTTCCAGAACTCTTTGCACCAGCGTCGATTTTCCCGATCCCGAAGGGCCGGATACGATGATCACTAAGGGAGCAATCTTGTCGCCCGCGCTCATTCGATGTTTTGAACCTGCTCTCGCAGTTTTTCAATATCGGCTTTAATCTCCAGTGCCAATCCGGTGATTGCCAGCGCTTCGCTGTCGACACCCGGCGTTTTTGAAAGCAATGTGTTGGCTTCGCGATGCATTTCCTGCAACAGGAAATCCAGTTTCTTTCCCATTTCGCCCGCGCCGTTCAGTAAATTCGCAAACTGCGCAAGGTGGCTTCGCAACCGCTCCAATTCTTCGCTGATATCGCTGCGTTCCGCAAGCAACGCAGCTTCCTGCGCAAGACGCGCGGGTTCCAGCGAGACTCCCGCGAGCAACTCTTTCAATCTGGCATCCAGGCGGCGAGCGAATGCCGGCCGCAGCGTTTCCGCCAGCACGCGAACCTGATCGCTCTCGGTTTCAATTTTGGTCAGCCGTGCGCGTAAATTTTCTATCAGGTGCGTTCCCTCGGCGCGCCGCATCTCATCCAGTTTCCCGAGCGCTTCCCGCAAACATTCTTCAAGAACGTTGCCCAGTTGCGCCTGCCCGTCTTCACTTTGCGGCACGGCAGCGCCAGCGCCGGAGATCACTCCAGGCAATCGAAGCAGCGCCACGACATCGACGTCCGCGGCCGCGCGCGTCTCCTGGCGAAGCGCTTCCGCAGCGCGCATGTAAGCTTTCACCAGTTCCTGATTTACCTTTACCGTCGCAGCGGCACGCGGTTCCGCGCCAATTTGCACTTCCACGTGCCCGCGATGAATTCGCTCGCGCACCGCTTGTCGAAGCCGCGGTTCGTAGATCTCGAAGCCTTCGGGAATTCTCATCTTCAAATCTAGAAAACGATGGTTCACGCTTTTGATGCTGACGCGCAGCGCCAGCTCGGCGGTTTCCGCGCGCGATTGTGCGTAGCCAGTCATGGAAAAACATTCCGCTTTTTTTGTTTGTACCGTGGATAGGCTCATAAGGTTTCGGTTTTAGCGCTGGTTCCCGCGGGCGAACGTGCCGGTGCCAGCACATCATCGTCAGCAAATTGTAACTCGTGGAGCCGTGCGTAGGTACCGCCCCGCGCAATTAACTCCGTATGCGTTCCACTTTCGCGAATCTGGCCGTCCTCCAGCACCATGATCCGGTCCGCGCGGCGAATGGTAGCCAACCGGTGGGCAATCACAAATGTGGTGCGCCCCACCATCAAATTGGCCAGCGCTTTTTGCACCGCCATTTCCGATTCCGCATCCAGTTCCGAAGTGGCTTCATCGAGAATTAAAATCGGTGAATCTTTCAGCAGCGCGCGCGCGATAGCAATGCGCTGTCTCTGCCCACCGCTCAGCCTGGTTCCGCGTTCGCCGACCAGCGTGTTATAGCCCAGCGGCAACTCGTTTATGAAATCGTGCGCCAGCGCCGCTTGCGCCGCCGCAACCACACGTTCTTTGGGAACATTGGTCAGTCCGTAACAAATGTTGTTCCACACGGTATCGTAAAAAAGAATATTTTCCTGCGCCACCATGGCAATCTGATCGCGCAAGGAACGGATCGTCGCCTGGCGAATGTCGATCGTGTCGATCCGGATGGTTCCCGCAGTGACTTCATGGAACCGCGGCAAAAGATTCACCAGCGTGGTTTTTCCCGCCCCGCTCGATCCTACCAGCGCAATGACTTCCCCTTTGCGCGCCTGCAGGTTTACATTTTGCAGCACCATCGCGGAAGCGTGATCGTAACTGAAGCTGACATTCTCAAACTCGATTTGCTGCGAAAAGGGCGCCAGGATTTTCGCGCCGGGCTGTTCGATGTTTTCTTCTTTTAAATCGAGATACGCGAATACTTGCGCGCTCGCGCCCTGCGCGGCCTGAAATTGCTGATACACGTTGCCCATGCGCTTCAGCGGCATGTAGGCGTTAAACATGGCGTAAATAAAAGTGAAAAATTGTCCGGTGGTCATGATGTGATGCTGAATCTGGCCGCGCGCATAAAGCAGCAGCAAGGGGATGACAATCGCTCCGAGAAGATCCATCAGCGGCGAAGTGATGACCCCGGCGCGCACCCAACGCATGTTCTCCCGCAGCAGTCTCTTCGATGCTTCGCGGAATTTGCGAATCTCAAACTGTTCCATGCCGAATGCTTTTACGACGCGGTTGCCGCTGACCGTCTCCTGCAAAATCTGGCTCAAGTCTCCCAGTCGTGACTGGCTGTTTTCCGCCGAACGCCGGATTTTCCGGCCAAATTTATTTACCGGCAGTATTACCAACGGAAGAAGCAGCGCCGACCCCAGCGCCATTTTCCAGTTCACCACCAGCAACACCGCGACAAAAACCAAAAACGTAAATCCTTTTTGGAACAGATCGGCAAGATATTCGCTGAGTGCGATGCGCGTCCGCTCCACATCGTTGATGACCGTGGAATTCAAGCGACCGGTGGACTTGTGTTGAAAGAAACCCATGGGTTGCCGGATCAAGCGCGCATAAACCTGATTGCGAAGATCGGTCACTGCCGCCTGGCCGACATATTGAATTTCGGTGGTGCCCAGATATTCGGCAATAGCTTTTGCGGCGTACAGGATGACCAGCGTGATGGCAAAAACCGTCCAGACGTTGTGGATTCTCGGCGGGAAATAATCGTTCAGATAAATGATTCGGCCGGACCATGGCAGTTTCACCAGCGCAAGAGTGGGACCCGCCACCGCAGGATTCAATACGCGATCTACTGCGGGCGCCACCATTAAGGCCACGCCGCCCTCGGCAATCGCGACGAAGGCCACCAGCAACACCCCGACGGTGAACCGGAAAATATACGGCCGGATATAGCCGAGCAGTCGCTTCAATTGTGGTGAGAACAACGAGGCCACGCTTCAGACACCCCTGAACCTTGCACGTTACTGCGATACGTCTTTGCGATACATCTGTTGCTCCGCGCTTGATTTGCCGTACTTGGTACGCTATTCGCCGCCCGATGGTGTGTCAAGTTTCCGGCCTGCGCTGTGGCGGCGCCCGCTATGATTCGTTTCACACCAATGAGAATTGCAGAGCCATCCCAAACCAGTAATTTCTTTTCACCATCGCCGTTTATTTTTCGATGTCGCGATGAACAACTTTAGCGGCCAACCCGCGCTTGTCCAGGGACTTCTTGATGGACTCCGACATCATCACCGAACGGTGCCTTCCGCCGGTGCATCCGAACGCGATGGTCAGATAACTTTTTCCTTCGCGAATGTAGTGCGGGATTAAATAAGTAAGCAGCCCTTCAATGCGCCGCAGAAATTCTCCCGTCTGCGGAAACGAACGAATGTAGCGGCGAACTTTGGGATCCTTGCCGGTAAACTCTCGCAAACGTGGCACGAAATGCGGATTCGGCAGGAAGCGCACGTCGAACACCAGGTCAGCGTCCGTCGGCACACCGTAGCGGTAGCCAAAGCTCACGACTGACACCATCAACGGGCGCTTGTCGGGATTTTTGAAGCGCTCGGTGGCGAAATGCCGCAGTTCGTGCACATTGAATTGCGTGGTATCGATGACCACATCGGCGAGTTTGCGGATGGGCGCCATCAACTCGCGTTCGTGCCGCAGGCTTTCGCGCACGGAATAATCCTTGCCCAGCGGATGCGGCCGCCTGGTTTCACTGTAGCGCCGCAGCAGCGCGTCCTCATTCGCTTCGATGAACACCAGCGTGATGGGATGATCCTTGCGCAAATGTTTCAGCAGCGGCGGCAATTTTTCCAGCTGCGCGCCTTCGCGCGCATCGATCATCAATGCCGCCCGCGTGAAGTCGCCCTCGCCCGCGGCATGCAACTCCGCGAAAACCGGCAGCAATTCGACCGGAAGATTGTCGACACAATAAAAACCCATGTCTTCAAAGGATTTTAGTACGGTGCTTTTTCCGGAGCCGGAAAGCCCCGTGAGGATGACGAGATGCCGTGCGTCATGTCTCGTCTGGCGCTTCACCCGGCGCGGCCTAACTCTTCACTCGACGTTGGTGCGTGCTGGGGATGCGCATGTCTTCGCGGTATTTGGCTACCGTGCGGCGGGTGACGTGAATGCCGGTGTCGTCCAGCTTCTTGGCAATCTGCTCGTCGGTCAGCGGCTTGGTGGAGTCTTCTTCTTCAATCATTTTTTTGACCACGCGCTTCAGCGTGAGCAGCGACATCGTGCCGCCTTCCGGCCCGTTCACGGATTCACTGAAGAACGACCGTAGCTCCAGAACGCCCTGCGAAGTGTGCGCATATTTACTCGCCACCGCTCTGCTGACCGTGGAGGGATGCACACCCACTTCTTCCGCGACTTCCTTAATCATCATTGGCTTCAAAGCGTCCTTGCCGTGATCCAGAAATTCTCCCTGGCGCGCGATGATCGACTGGCACACCCGCAAAATTGTGTGCTTTCTCTGCTCGATATTTTTCATCAGTTGAATTGCCGCGGTAAAACGCTCTTTCACGTAATTGCGCACGTCGCGATCCGAAGCATCCTTCACCAGCAGCCGTCGATATGTCGGACTCAGACGCAGCTGCGGCATGTCGTCTTCGTTCAGGAACGCCACCCACTGATCGTCCACTTTGCGAAAGTACACGTCGGGCTCAACCAGCCGCGGCTCGGTTTTGTTGTAGCGCAGGCCCGGCCGTGGATCAAGCTTCTTGATGACTTCCAGCGAACGCTTCACAACTTCCAGCGGGCGATTCAGCGCGCGCGCTACTTCTTTCAACTGGTTGGACTGCACCTGCTTCAGATGTTCAGAGACGATCTGCTGCGCCAGCGTATTTTGCGGATCGAACGCCTTGATCTGCAGCAGCAGGCATTCGCGTAAATCGCGCGCGCCGACTCCGATGGGATCGAAATCCTGTACCACGGCGATCGCGTCGTCGAGATCGTCCTGCGAATATTTTCCCTGCTGCGATAACTCTTCCGTCGAAGCAGTCAGATAACCATTTTCATCGAGATTTCCGATGATGCTTTCCGCCAGCTCTTTCACCGTGTCGGAGCAAATGGTTACGCTCAATTGCCAAGCGAGGTGTTCGCTCAAGCCCGTCGGCGAAGACAAAAATTTTTCAAATGACGGGCGCTCGGAAACTTCGCGCTCCTGCGACTGCCCGCCGTCGCCGCCGGTATCCAGGTATTGATTGAAAAAGCTTCCTACGTCGAACTCATCGAAGGGATTGGCCTCCGGCTTTTCCGGCACTTTCTCCGTTTCGGCCTTCAGGAAATTCTCGTCGCTGTAATTGTCCGTTTGCGTCGGCTCTTCGCTGAGCTCTTCCAGCACCGGATTGGCGATCATTTCCTGGTTGATCATTTCGCGCAGCTCCAGGCGGTTCAGCGCCAGCACGCTGACCATCTGCACCAAACCGGGCGTCAGAATCTGCTTCTGCGACACCCTGAGATTTAGTTTTAAGCCCTGCCACGCCATTCGGTTCGTCCTGTCTCGCTGCGCTTTGTTAAGCCAATCGGCTAATCCCAGCCACTAATTCAATCGAAAATGGTCGCCCAGATAAACGCGGCGCACTTCCGGATCGTTGCTCAAAGCTTCCGGTGTCCCGGCAGCCATTATTTTCCCATGATTCACGATATATGCACGGTCGGTTACGTTGAGTGTTTCCCTGACGTTATGGTCGGTAATCAGCACGCCGATCCCCGACCGGCTCAGGTTCCGAATCGTCTCCTGGAGGTCCTTCACCGTTAAAGGATCGATTCCGGAAAAAGGCTCGTCCAGCAGGATAAAGGAGGGCGAAAGCGTCAACGACCGGGCAATTTCCAGACGCCGACGCTCCCCACCGGAAAGCACGTACGCTTTGCTGGTTCGCACCGTTTCCAGCCCCATCTGCACCAGCAGTTCTTCCAGCCGGTCGCGCTGTTGTTCCGGGGTCAAGGGCAGGGTTTCGAGCACCGCCAGAAGATTCTCTTCACTCGTAAGTTGGCGAAAAACCGAGGGTTCCTGAGGGAGGTAGCTGATTCCACTGCGGGCCCGGAGGTACATCGGCAGGTCGGTAATTTCCTCGCCGTTTAGCAGCACCCGTCCGGAATCCGGCCGGGTTAATCCTACCATTATATAAAATGTAGTGGTTTTACCTGCACCGTTGGGGCCGAGCAGCCCCACAACTTCGCCTTGGCCGATCTCTAACTGCACATCGTCGACGACCTTGCGGCCGCGGTACGTCTTACTTAACTCCACCGCCTGGAGAGTCGGCATACCTCGTCATTTCTCGACTCGGTGCTTGGTCAATGTTCGCGAGCCATTTTCTGAATCGACGATGATCGTATCATCCGCTAAAAAGAAGGTCAATTGACGCCCGGTGGTGGTGCCTTGCACGCCGTCAAAAAGCGTTGGATTTCCGCCACTCATCACGAATTTTCCGTCCGCGGCGGTGAATTCCGCGCGCTCCGCCGTGGCTTTGCGGTTTTGTTCCTGCACCACCACGCCGCCGGTGCCCACTGCCCGGCTGATTTGCTGGGCTCCTGCGGGCCCGTTCGACGGTTTTCCCGGCGTACCCGGCTGGCCAGTGCGGGTGAAATATATATCGAGTATCGCGCTGCGCATGCGTTCCGCGTCGGATTGCACCACCACGTTACGTTCGAGGTGCGCACGATTTTCCAGTTCCTGATACGTCAACGTTTCCGCCGCCAGGTGCCATAGCGCGGCTCGTTTCGCCGTCTTATTGCTGGCCGGCAAAATGCCCGGGTCGCGGTTTACCGCCTGCGGAAATACCGCCCGCACATTGCCGGCGGCATTCAGTTGCTTTTCTTTCTGCAGCAACTCGATCGAATCAGACTCCAGCACCGATTCGCCTTGCCACAATCGGGCATGGCCGCTGTAAAGCGCGCGCCCGGTCTTGGCGTTTGCTTGCATTTTCTCGGCGGTGATATTCGCGGGAACCGCCGCAAATTGCGGCGCCGCGCCCTTCGACGGAGACGCTGTGGACCGCACCCCGCCTTCCGCGCGAATGTCCCCCGTGGCCTGCATAAATATAATGTTCGCAGCGTGCGTTTCCGTAGCCGCGTCGCGCACCACCGCCTGCCCCATGAGCGTCATCGTTTGCGCCGCTCGAACGGCCACCGCACGATCCGCCTGACCGCTGCGGTCTCCTTGCTTCAGTTTCACGTGGTCCTGCAATTCCAGTTGCGACCAGCCGCCCGCCGGAATAAGTTGCGCGAGCCCACGGCTGGCCGTGGCGATCTGCGCTTCATTGCCGGGGATTTCACGTTGCGCTTGCACGCTACCCGTAGCGGCCAACTGCTTAGCGGTACCCGCAACAAACCCCACCACAAATTTCTCGGCTTGCAGTTTTGTGCGCGAACCCGGGCCGGCGCTCGTTCCGCCGCTTCCTGCAGCGTCGATCCATTGAACCGTGCCCGCCGCCAGCGTTTCCGCGCGTTTCGGCCGCGCCGCATCGCTTTCCGTCGGCGCGGTAAATTCCATTCGCAATTTGCTGGTCTCCAGCAGCCGCGACTCACCGTTTTTTGCTTTCGTTTTTACCACCACGCTGCCGTTCAGGTTGATTTGTTTCGGCTCGTCGAACTCCGGCCAGAGGTCCACGGAAGCATTGTCCGACGCGAAGTCATCATCCTCATTCGCGGTATGCCGCGATCCGTTTACGCTCCCCGCCGCGTCCAATTTTTTCAGCCATCCCGCGGCATCGAACGACGCGGTCAAATTGTTCGCCGTCAATTTCATCGGCGCCGTTGCGGCGGAGGAAACCACGCGCGGCTTACTTCCCTGCGCGCCCGCAGTCGCCAAAAGTTTTTCCGCGCGATAATCTTCGTCCAAATTCAACGTGATTTCTCCCGCATCCAGCTTGGCCGCGCTGCTCTCCGCGTGCGCAGGCCCAATCAGGTGGAGAATTCTCGTATCCCGGTTGAAGTCCAGACTCGCGCCATGAATAAGCACTTTATCCGCGCCCTTCGACTTGGGTCCCCCGCTCTGAATCAACTTCATGTTGACGTCGCGCAACAGCTTCATCGTGCCAGCTTCGGAGTTGTACTCCACGCCGGTCGCTTGCCCAGTGCCCGCCGGAAACGCGAACGTGACGGGTTGATCCGTGTGCGCCGTGCCAGTGGCTTGCTCAAAGCTCACGCTGCGCGTCTCGACGTGCGAGACCGGCGCCGCTGCTCCAGTGCCCGTACGCTTTTTAGCCAGCTCCGCTTCCGCCGCGGTTTGCAAATCGATTTGCACTGTGCCGCTGCAAAAAATCGTTCCGTTGGCCTTGGTGTATTTGCAGCTATGCGTGCGTATGGTGTCGTTGCGTTCGCTGTGCTTTCCAAAAATCGTGATTTTTACTTCTTCCAGCAAATTCCCATCCTGATTGCGAAACTCCGTGGACTTCGAAGCCTCGACCGTAAAAACTTTCCGGTCGCCTTCCATTTTTGAAAACGCCAGCCCCGCCGACTGCCGCTCCACGTTTTGCGGAGCCGCCGGTGGCGCGCCTTTTCTTTGCAGCCGGGCCAGGAACCCGTGCTGCAAATAAACAGCAATCGTGGCCAGCGCCAGCAAAACCGCTGCCGCGGCGGACCACCGCGCGTAGCGTGCTGCTTCACTTCGTTTCATAACTTCAGTTAAACAAACTTTTTGCGGTGTGTATAGAAGTTGCGGAGCTGTCGGGGATTGCGTTAAGGGGATAAATCTATTCGGCGGCTTTGTGGCTCGCCAGCGTGTCCGGCAGAATTCCCATGTTCGCAGCCGCCACGCTATCTCTGCTGGTATTTTTCACCAGGTACATGGCTTCATCGGCAAGATGTAGCAGTCCTTCTTTGGTGCGCGCATCCACCGGATACGACGCCACGCCCAGGCTTGGCGTCACGTGGATATTCAATCCGTCCGGCCCTAGCCACACCGACTCGCGGATCATCTTATGCAGGCGGCGCGCGACGTTCAACGCGTTTTCTTTTGAAGTTTGCGGCAGCAGCAGCACGAACTCATCCCCGCCATAACGAAACGCAAAATCAATCAGACGGCAGCGGGTCTTCAATGCATTGCCAATCTCCGAGAGCAGCCGCGAACCCACCAGATGCCCGTGAGTATCGTTGACTTGCTTGAAGTGATCGAGATCGATGAACACCAGCGAGAATTCGTAGTTGTAGCGCTGCGAACGGTAAATTTCCGTATCGAGAATGAACCCCATGTGCCGCGCGTTATAAAGGTTGGTGCAATCGTCGGTGATGGTCAGCTCATGAATGCGCTTCACGTGCCGCGCGTTTTCCAGCGCAATCGCGGCAAAATCCGACAACGCTTCCAACAATTTCAAATCGCGCGGATCGAAGCCATCCGGCCCCACGCAGTTGATCAATTCGATGACGCCCAGGCAGGTATCGCGAAACTTAACCGGCACCGCCACGATGGATTGCGTTTCGGTTTTGGTTTTCTCATCGATCTGGCCGAAAAACCGCGTGTCTTTGGCGGTGTCCGGCACTACCACGGTTTGTCCCTGCTGCGCCACCCACCCGGCAACTCCCTGGCCGATCTTGATGCGCACGTCTTTCAACGCCGTGGACGCTTTGCCGACCGCCAGCTCGAAATACAATTCTTGCGTGGTTTCATCCAGCAGCAGCAACGACCAGTTGTCCGGCCGCAAAAATTCGTCGATCTTCTCCATGATGGTGCGGAGAACCTGGTCGAGCTGCAGCGAGGACGTCAGCGCCTTCCCCAACTCCTGGAAGACGGCAACTTCCCCCGCTTCGCGCTGTTCATACGGAACGGCGGCGTTGCGGCGGCGCTCGATGGCTGGAAACTGCTTTACTTCCTCCACGCGGTTTCGAACCTGTCCTTCGGATGATTTCGCCGTCTTAAGACCGGGCGTCTGGACGGAGAGAAGTTCTGCTGTCATAGAGCGTACTAGCGAATCTTCGCCAGTATGGCGTCTCTAAAAAAGCCCTGCAATAGTGTCGTGGTACAGGCGTCGCCATCTCGCCATCGTCGGTTTTGGCTAGCTGGCCGTCGCCAAGAATTTCGATCACCCAGCTTGGCTAAAGAACCCTTGACTCTGGACTATACTCTAGGGTGTACCTTCTAGACAGGAGCACGGGAATGCAGATTGGTATAGTCGCCAGGAAAATCGGAGTCAGCGTTGACGCCATTCGCTTCTATGAGCGCAACGCGTTGTTGCCACCCGCTCCCAGAACGCCCGGTGGATTTCGCCAATATGGCGAAAAAGATGTCGACACGCTCGCCTTCATCCGCCGCGTTCAAGGCCTGGGATTCAAGCTTAGCGAAATCCGCGGCCTCCTTAATCTGCGAGGCAGTCGGCTGCAACCCTGCGCCCCGGTGCGTCGCCGGCTGGAGGCTAAACTTTCTGACGTGCGGCAGAAACTTGGGAAACTTAAGAAATTGGAGCACGAGCTGCGTGTCGCGCTGCACACCTGTAACAAAGAGATGCGCAAGCGATCCGCTCATTGCCCGATTTTGAGCGAAGCATCGCAACGTGGACCTGGGGACGGCAAGTGACCGCAGAACCTTCCAGCACGTCGCCCCAGCGGGCCGGCGCGAGCGCGCTTTTCGTGGGCGGGGTAACTGCGATACTGGCTTCGACGTGCTGCCTCGGGCCTCTAGTCCTGGTTGCTCTCGGCTTGAGCGGCGCGTGGATCGGAAATCTCACCCGGCTCGAACCGTATCGTCCATTTTTTATTGTGGTCGCCCTTGTGGCTCTGCTATTCGCGGGCCGGCGTATTTTTCGCTCCGCGCAAGCATGCCCACCAGATGAACTGTGCGCACTCCCGCGGACTCGCCACATTTACAAAATCTTATTTGGTGTTGTCTTAGCACTCGTTCTCATTGCGCTGGTGTTTCCGTATGTGGTCAAGCTCTTTTATTAAATTTCAATCGAAAGAGGAGTTGTTATGAAAAATAGGAAAACCCTACTTGTGGCCGTTCTTGCTGCACTCGCACTAATCGCTCCCGCCTGGGCCTCTCCACAAACCGTAACTTTGAATGTTCCCGGAATGACCTGTGCAGCCTGCCCCATCACGGTAAAGAAAGCGCTCGTAAAAGTTCCAGGTGTCTCAAACGTGGATGTGCGGTTCGAGAAGAAACAGGTTGTAGTGACCTTCGACAATGCAAAAACCAATACCGATGCGCTCGTGAACGCCACCACCAATGCGGGCTTTCCCTCGCAACCCGAGAAATCCACCAAATAGGCCAGGACGTTTCTGTTCGTAACCAGATAGTCGGAGTAGGGATCGTGATTGCTCACGACCCCCTCCG
>JRHI01001159.1_pt1 | contig 23754 bp, 25 predicted proteins | sample 215371 | NCBI WGS metagenome assembly JRHI01 (sample SAMN02929681, study PRJNA255918) | sediment metagenome | biome: cave system; feature: Ice Cave; material: Sediment; isolation source: sediment from deep within a dark volcanic ice cave with no known source of... ...
TTGCAAAGCAGGTGCTCTCCCAGCTGAGCTACACGCCCACAAGAGAAGCTAGATTGATTCTAAAACAATTTCCAAGTTTTATCCCGCTCCAATTCGTCCTTTCTGACCTCGACCGTGCACAGTGCACTTCATAGCGGAGCGTTGGTTTGGAATGAGGGTCCCCTCGCCGTCTTGAAAGATGGCTTGGTGGCCGCTCCGATTCAGAATGTATCCTGCTTATCTTGCGAGTTTCGTGAGGGACCGGGCACGGTCCGTTGGGCGAATTGAGAGTCTGCTCCGCGATGGTGCTTCACAGGTCACGGACGAAGTGCGATGGCTATTTCCGATATGCCGGTCTCGAGCAACCTGGCGAACTGCTGCGGAGGCACCGCCGGGCTGAAATAATATCCTTGGGCCTCATCACACTGGTGAGCCTGAAGGAAAGCCAACTCCTGTTGCTTTTCCACGCCCTCAGCAACGACCCGCAACTTCAAGCTGCGGCCCATGCTGATCACCGCGGTCACGATGGTCGTGTCGTCGGGAGTGGGGGTGATATGACGGACGAACGACTGATCGATTTTGAGGGCATCGATCGGAAACTTTCTAAGATAGCTCAAGCTGGAGTAACCCGTGCCGAAGTCATCGACCGCAAGACGCACACCTCTCGCTCTCAGTGTTTTTAGGATCAATTCCGTAGACGCGACATGCTTCATAAGAACGCTTTCCGTCAGCTCCAGCTCAAGTGACCTCGGATCCAGACCCGTGTCGTCGAGGATTGCGAAGACCCCTTCCAGAAAGTTCTCGGCTCGGAACTCCATCGCGGAGATGTTCACCGCCATGGTAGCCAGGGGCAAGCCTGTACCCGACCAGGCGCGGGCTTGCTTGCACGCTTCACGAAGGGCCCAATTGCCGATCGGCAGAATAAGGCCGCAGTCTTCCGCAACGGGAATAAATTGTGCCGGAGAGACCAGGCCGCGCGTGGGATGCTTCCAACGTATCAGTGCTTCCGCGCCGGTGATCTTTCCTGTCGTCAGATTGATCTTCGGCTGGTAGTGCAGCACGAATTCCTGCCGTTCCAACGCGCGGCGCAGACTCTCCTCGATGGATTGCCGCTCGACGGCACGAACGTTCATGGCTGTTTTGAAAAACTGATAGCTCTGACGCCCATTTTCCTTGGCCTGGTACATCGCGGTGTCCGCGTTCTTGATGAGCGTCTCGGCATCCAGGCCATCCCCCGGATAGATGCTCACTCCAATGCTAGTGGTGACGTGAAGATCGTGCTGGTCAATGGGATGAGCCTCCGCCACCGCCTGCAGCATTCTTCTCGCTGTAAAGGCAGCTTCTTCCGCTCGTTCCACTTCTGAAAGTAGTACGACGAATTCATCGCCTCCTTGCCGGCTTACGGTGTCCGCGCGGCGTACGCAATGCACCAGCCGCTTTGCGATGGATTGGAGAAGTTTGTCGCCGATCGCATGTCCCAGGGAATCGTTGATGTGTTTGAAGCCGTCCAAATCCAAAAATAGCACCGCGACTTTCTTCAAGTGGCGCGGCGCTGAGGCGATCGCCTGGCTAACCCGGTCGTTCAGGAGCATTCGATTGGGCAAACCGGTGAGAAAGTCGTGCTGCGCCGAGTGGGTCATCTGCAGCGCCATGGCCCGGGCTGCGCTTACGTCGCGGAACACGATTACCGCGCCGGTTGCCTGCCCTCCACGGTCGTGGATGGGGGCGACGGACTCTTCGACCGGAGTTTCAAAATCGTCACGCCGGATGAGGATACAGTTCGATGGCAGGTGCATACATCGATTTTGCCCAACATCCATCTCCATCGGATTCGGGATGGGTTCGCGACTCGTGTCGTTCAGGATTCGGAGAACTTCGCTCCTGGGCCGTCCGGCGGCTTCTTGCGACGACCAGCCGGTCATTTTTTCCGCAGCGAGATTAAGGAAGCTGATATTTCCCAAGATGTCCGTGCAAGCAACAGCGTCGCCGATGCAGTTCAGTGTGATTTGGGCGCGTTCCTTTTCCACGAACAAGGCCTCTTCCATAATCTTGCGCTCGACGGCATAGCGTAGGGCTCGCAGTAGCCCGCGCGTCTCGATTTGACCTTTGATGAGATAGTCTTGCGCGCCCCCTCGCAAGGCTTGTGCGGCCAGAGACTCGTCGTCTAAGCCCGTCAGCACCACCAAAGGGACGCGTGGTGCGGCGGCGCGGGCCCGCCGTACCGCCTCCAGTCCTTGCGCATCGGGCAATCCCAGGTCGAGCAAGATAATGTCAATCGCATGCTCCGCAAGATGCTTCTCGGCTTCACTCATGCACTCCACATGCGTCAATGTAATATCGCGTGAGCCCGGCTCGCTGAACATCTCGCGAAGCAAGCGGGCGTCTCCGGGGTCATCTTCGACCACCAGGAGCATTTTGATCGAGTTCTTGCTCATCCGCTTTCCCTTTGCTGCGGCAGCTTGGCTTTTGTCAGCCAGAAATCATTGATGCTCTTCACCAGGCTCTCGAACGCGTCCAACTGCACGGGCTTGCTAAGACAGCAGTTTGCCCGGAGTTTATAGCTTTTCAAAATATCCGCTTCCGCCTCGGAAGTGGTCAGGATAACCGTGGGGATCGTTTTCAGACTGACATCTTCTTTGATGTGAGCCAGAACCTCGCGGCCATCCATTTTGGGGAGGTTTAGATCCAGGAGGATCATAGGATTCTTCCGCGACGAGATTGATTAAAAGGGACAACCCCACCCCAGGTAACGATCAAACCCACGACAAGTAAGTACAAAATGGCAGACTCTAATGCGAGTTGCACCTGTCGGCTAAAGGGAGACATGTTCTTCATTTCAGCTCGTTTCTACTGGACGTCAGAATTTCGGCGTCCCCATTTCGCGTAGCCTGCTGGGCCCCTGAGGTAAGCTCGCGACTCACTCGCGGAGAAGAGAGGCCATCGTCTTTACAACTTTCCAAGGTCGTGAACCAAAGGTCTCTCGGGTTTAGTGGATTCTCCGAGGGCTTGCCGGATGACTGCCAAAAGCTCGGCGTTATCCACGGGCTTTTCGAGGAAGGCCTTTGCGCCGGCCTCCATGGCGCGTGCCCGGTTTTCATGACTGTTTCGTGCGGAGATGATGATGATCGGGATTACGGCTAGATCGGGGTTTGCCTTGAACCACTCCATGACCTTGAAACCGTCCCCGCCAGGCAACCCGAGGTCGAGAAGGATCAAATCCGGCTGGTGCTTTCGCGCCTCAGCGATACTTGAGATTCCATCGACAGCAAAGAATAAAGTGTAATGGCTTGCCTGTAGCCGGATAAGCATCCCCTTGCGAACGTCGGGGTCGTCCTCCACAATTAGAATTTTCTTATTGTTCATTTTTCACCACCCGCGGAGAAATCTCGTCCACCATTTCGTGAATTTTCATGGCCATCCTCTCGACGTAGTCTTCTGTTAACTCGTTTGCATTTCTGTTGGCTGGCTGCAGTAAGCGGTATGACGTGGAATAGGTCAAACCCCTTCGCTGAATTTGTTTGCATCCGGCCAATTTCTGGCGAATCCGCCTGGTAATCGCTTCTCCTCCAATTTCATCGGTAACAGCCACGATAAAGAAGAATTCGGTTCCCGCCGCCGGGCCCATCTTTGGCAAAAGCACGTCCAAGCCGGAATGCATACATTGAGACAAGACATCGCGGACTTGATGATACGACTCCACCTCCGCTTCTCTGGAAAGCCAGCCACTCTGTGATCCCAGCTCTGTCACCACCAGTACGATGGAGCTTTCGGCAGATCTTGCAATTCTGAACACTGGAGCAATCAGGCTGGCTATTGAAAAAACAGGCAATGTAAGCGAAAGGATGGCGCCTTTACCTGGCTCACTCCTAGCCCAGACTTGTCCGCCTTGTCGCGTGACCAACTCCTTGCAGATATGCAATCCCAGTCCAAGGCCCTTGCGGCCCACCATGCCGGTATCTGGCGCTTGGAACAGGCGTTCAAAAATCCGTTCGATCATATCCGGTTGGATTCCGCATCCCGAGTCCCTGACCTCCAGAAGCAAAAACCTTCGATCGTTCTCGAAGACACGGACATGGACCTTAACCACACCGCTCGGGGGCGTGAACTTGAGGGCGTTATCGACCAAAATGATGAGGATTTGGCGGACACGCGTTGGGTCAGCATAGACGGATGGCACCTGCGGAGCGATGTCCGAAGATAATGTAATTTTTTTGGCCGCCGCAGTTTCTTGGAGCGTGGTTATCGTATCGGCGATCAACTCAGGAAGGGAAGTAACCTGCGGCTCAATCCTGGGCTTGCCGGCCTGCACGCGGGTAACCTCGAGCAAGTCATCAATCATTGACCTAAGTTGCCGGCTGTTTTTCAGAATGATTTGCAGATACTCGCGCTGCTCTGGATTGAATTCGCCTGCCAAGCCATCCAAAAGAATTGTGACGAACTGGTAGATGGCGGAGAGCGGCGAACGAAGTTCGTGGGAAACATGGGAGAGGAATTCATCCTTGAGCTGCAACTGCTGCTTGCGGAGAAGGTCCGTTTCCGCCTGCATGCGGTGGCGTTCAATCGCATGGCGCAGGGCCCGTGGAAGCGCCCGATTTTCGATCTGGCCCTTGATCAGATAGTCTTGCGCGCCTTCCTTCATCGCTTGGGCGGCCAAGGCCTCGTCGTCCAAGCCCGTCAGCACGATCAACGGGACTTCCGGGGCTGCTGCCTGCGCCCGTCGGACGGTTTCGAGACCGTGGCCATCTGGCAATCCCATGTCCAACAAGACGATGTCCAAGCCGCCTTTCGTAAGATGGGTAAGGGCGTCGCTCATGCGGTCGACGTGCGTGAGTACGAAACTCCCCAATGTTTCCTTGCGGAACATCTCGCGAAGCAAACGGGCATCTCCCGCGCTGTCTTCCACCAGGAGAATCTGGAGCGGTTTTACTTTCATTTGAGCTTGCTTAGAGCGGCCGCTTGACCAAAGCGAACCAGGCATCGCACCAGCCAATTAAAATACAGTGGCTTGCACGGTGATTTGGCCAAGCAACCTACATTCGTCTTCGATTTCTTCTTCGGAAGGGGGAAATTATTTCGGGGATAATCAGGCGCCGAGACTTCGGTACCTAACGCGCTAATTGAGAGGGATCCCGAACCTGCTGATGCCAAATTACCTAATTAAATTACCATCTCTCGTGAGCCGACGGTGTCAGGATGAAATCTCTGCGTGTCTTATGTGCACACGCCGGGTGCGGCAACAGTCAAGGTTAGCTTAGGCCGGACCAATCGTCGGCTATTAGAATCGAATTGCTTGGATTGGAAGGGTCGTATTTGACGCTGGCAGGCTGGCCAGCTGCAAGCCGATCGAGATGTACGCGCTGCTCCAGGCCGGTGATGTCCTGGGCAGTCTCGTACGTTACGCCGGAAATGGCGTAGGTGTAGCAGACAAGCTTGCGGCCAATCAGGTTCGCAGAGGAGATATGTTTTCGAGCGGCGCGCGGGGCCGGTGGGGGCGATTCCATTGGTCCAGCGCGCTCGACCATTTCAATCACTTGGCCTTCGCAGATCCTTCCGATCTTATTCAAGAAGGCGCGGCGCTGCCGCTCGATTTCGTCGGGGCTATCGGCCTGCCTGCGCAGCCAATAAATCAGAAGCCCGGCGGCTGCGCCTACCGCGGCAGCCGCCGGCAAAACCACTCGCCAATCGAGGTTTGTGCCCCTCAACGCCCTGCCTTCGGAGCTGCCACCGCGGCCTCAGCAATTTCGCCCAGCGAGGCGCGCGCCGTCTCCCAATCTTTTGAAAATTGTTCGAGTCCCTTGTCGGTAAGCGGGTGCTTGAAAAGCTGCTCAAAAACTTTATAGGGCATGGTGCCGATATGAGCGCCCATTCGAGCAGCTTCGACGACGTGCAATGGACCGCGCAAGCTCGCCGCCAGCACTTGGGTCTTGAAGTTGTAGGCGCGATAGATTTCCATAATCTCGCGAAGCACGACGAGCCCGTCGGTGGAGATGTCGTCCAGTCGTCCCAGAAATGGACTGACAAAGTAAGCGCCGGCCTTGGCCACCAGCAGAGCTTGCGAGGCGGAAAAGACCAGCGTCATATTGATGCGAGTACCTTCCTTCGCAAGGATGCTGCAAGCGCGAATTCCGTCAGGCGTCGTGGGAGCCTTGACGACGATGAATTTGTGCCACTCCCTTACAAGGCGGCCTTCACGCAGCATGCCCTCGGTGTTCGTGGAAACCACTTCGGCGTTGACTACGGCGTCTTTTACTCCGGCTTTAGCAAAAATTTCGCAGATCTCCAGTATGTGTTCGCGAAAGGGCTTTTTCTCTTTAGCCACGAGAGTGGGGTTGGTGGTCACGCCATCAAGCACGCCAAGTTCGGCGCCGTGGCGGATTTCATCAAGATTGGCTGTATCTAGGAAAATTTTCATCGGGACTCTCCATTTGCAACAAGGCTTATTGTACCGGAACGCGCCGTGGTAGGGAAAATTCAGGTTTGCTGCGCGACGACCGAATTGCTCAGAGTGCCTACTCCATCGACTACGACCTCCACCACATCCCCGGGAGCGAGCGAAGCAACTCCTGCCGGTGTGCCGGTGGCGATCACATCGCCGGGAACCAGCGTCATCATGCGTGAAATCCAGCGAATCAGAAAATCGACCGGGAAATTCATGAGCGAGGTTCGGCCGGACTGCCTGCGATTGCCGTTTACAAACGTCTCGACAAGCACGTCAGCCACATCCAGCTCGGTTTCAATGATGGGTCCAAGCGGACAGAAAGTATCAAAGCCTTTCGCACGCGTGAACTGCTGCTCCCTTTTTTGGATGTCGCGCGCCGTCACGTCATTCACGCACGTGTAGCCCAAGACATAGGGCCGAACATCGTCGCCGTCGCGGAGTTGTGCACAGGTTCGGCCAATGACGACCGCGAGTTCCCCTTCGTGGTCGACGCGTTCGGAAATCGCAGGGAGCACGATAAGTTCGCCAGGCCCAATAATCGATGATGGAGGCTTTAAGAAGATTAGAGGCTCTTGCGAAACAGCGTTGCCCAATTCCGCAGCATGCTCGCGGTAATTGCGCCCAACACAAACGATTTTGCTGGGCTCGACCGGTACGGCAAAGTTGATTTCCGCTAGGGGATAGCTGCGGCCCGAAAGTCCCCATTTCCCGGTCAGCTCGCCGGAAATTTCCTCGACTTGTGTATCTTCGATAACGCCCCACCGCAAATCAGCCTGCTTGACCGCCGGTTCTTCTTGTGGGCGACTTACCTGCGCCGGCGGAAAATGCAGAGGCTGGAAGCGGCAGAGTTTCATCGGGATTTCAGTGAATTTTTCCGTGGTGCACAGGCGCGCCGTGCCGCCGAGTGGAGAGCCATACGAGCGTGACCCAACTGAGTACGGCGGCAATCAGGTACAAAACCGCGCCCAACATAAACAAATGAAAGGCGCCCATGCGCGATTCCAAAAGCTCAAAAAACTGTTCCATGGAACGGTAGCACAGCGCGAATAACGTCCAACCGATGAGCCCCGAAGCAAGCAACCGTCCCGGAAATCGCACATATGTGGCCACGGGGAAAATCATGAAAAGCATCATCATCGCCGCACCGACAGAATTCCGGATCAGTGCAAATTCCTCGAGGGCAGGAACGCGATTGGCAATGAATAGCCACGCCACAAAAACTAGCGAGAGCCCACAGCCCGCAAACAGACCGGTGCGAAACCAGGGGGCGCGCGCCCAAGAGCTACGACCGTGCGTTGCAGGATGAGTCGGCGAGATCATTATTCAAAAGCCCATTCCGTAAGCTGGAGCTAGGGCGCGCGCTGCGGAATGTCAATGGATACAGGAGCGCTTAGGATGCTTTCGTTGCCCGCGCGGTCTTCGGCAGTTGCCTGATAAATGTAGCGCTTACCCGCAACTACGGACATATCACGGAATACGGGAGCGAGCAACAAATCACTGTTGAGGCGACCTCCGCGCACGCCTTCTTGCTCGCTACGATAGATGCGGTAACCCCCCAGGTCGGTTTCACGACTTATTGCCCAGGATAGCTCGACATGCGCAGGGCTGCCGGCCAGAGCCGGCACAAACACCGCAATTACGTTCTGAGGTGCGGCCGGGGGGAAGACATCCCGCGGCGTAATAATCACCGGTTTCGAGTCCGCCGATTCCACAATCGTGGAGTCCCCCGAAGAAAAACTGCGTACGGAATAGAGATAATTCCGGTCGAACTCGATTTTCGTATCTTGAAACGTCGTGCCCGTGGCGGTGGCAAGCAGTTGGAGAGGAGTCTTTAATTTTATCTTGGCAAGATCCTGCTGCTGCGAAGCGGCGAAGCCGGGATCCACTTCTGCGCGGTAGACATGGTAGCCCGCGATCGGAAGAGTGGCCCCGGGACTTGTGGGTGCCGGAGCACTCCAAGAAATCTCGACAGCTCTTTCGGTCGCGGTTGCACGCACGTCGGAAATCGATTCGGCTACCGGACGCATTTGTACGATCACCGTATTTGAGTCCACTGAAGCGCGCCTCTCGGAAGCTCGGGTGCGTACGACGTAAGAGATTTGTTCGCCGGCGTGAGCGCGCAGCTCGGCGGTCTCGATAGAATCAATAAATTCGAAGCTCCCTTCGATGAGATAACCACTTACGAGTGCGGAGGGAATTGCGTAGACCAGGCGGGTCTGAATTGTTTTCGGTGAGACGCCGGGAGGCAGAAAGCCACGATAGATTTCGATCGCAGGCGGCTCTGCCAGCGTTTCGCCGTTGATGGTTTTTCGCGGAACACTGAACGTGAGAATGATGGCTGTGCCCCGTTGGCGGGCTACAAGGTCAGAAATAGCGGCGGGAATGGGGGGCCGGGGTGGAAGCGGTTCGCCTGGCGCTCCGCAACCCGTGAACAAGAAAAACAACGAAGCCTGGAGGGCGGAAAGCGCTCGGGCTAAACGGGACCTCCTCGCACTTACCTGGCGCCGCGTTTCCATTGTGAGTCTGGGATGGTATCAGAGGATGTAGCGGCTCAAGTCCTGATTCTTGACGATGTCGGCAAGCTGTTTGGTGACGTAAGCGCCGTCAATCTTTACAGCTTTCTTTTTTAACTCGGGGGCTTCGAACGAAATTTCGTCAAGCACCTTTTCAAGAATGGTGTGCAGGCGCCGCGCACCGATGTTTTCAGTTTGCTCGTTCACGGTAGTAGCAAAGCGGGCGAGCGTAGCGATCGCATCATCGGAGAAACTGAGCTTGACGCCTTCGGTCTCAAGAAGCGCAGTATATTGTTTGATCAGAGCATTCTTGGGCTCGGTAAGGATACGGATGAAGTCGGCTTCGCCAAGCGATTGAAGCTCCACGCGAATGGGCAATCGGCCCTGAAGCTCGGGAATCAGGTCGGATGGTTTGGTGACGTGGAACGCGCCGGCAGCGATGAAAAGGATATGGTCGGTGCGAATCATTCCGTAACGCGTGTTGACGGTGGTGCCTTCCACAATGGGGAGAATATCGCGCTGCACGCCTTCGCGAGAAACGTCGGGGCCATGTCCTGATTCGCGTCCGGCGATTTTGTCGATCTCATCGATAAATATGATTCCCATCTGCTCGGCGCGCTCGACGGCAATTCGCGTCACCTGATCCATGTCAATCAGTTTGTTTTCTTCTTCCTGGATCAGATAATCAAAAGCTTCGGCAACCGTCATCTTGCGCTTTTTTTTCTGCTGTCCAAAAAACCCGGAAAGCATGTCCTTAATATTGACGTCCATCTCCTCGACGCCCTGATTGGAAATGATTTCGAATGAGGGCATGGATCGTTCGCGAACCTCGACCTCGACGATGCGTTGGTCAAGCTTGGCCTCGCGGAGCTGCGCGCGCAATTTTTCCCGTGTGCGGCCTTCGTGCTCGCGATGCGCGGTGTCGGCGGCGGAAGAGCTGATCTGCGTCGCGGACGGAGGCGCGGGAGGAAGCAGCAAGTCCAGCACCCGCTCTTCGGCGGATTGTTCGGCGCGCTCGGCAACTTCGTCCAACTTTTCTTCGCGCACCATGTCTATGGAGGTTTCGACAAGGTCACGCACCATGGACTCCACGTCGCGGCCTACGTAGCCCACTTCGGTGTACTTTGACGCTTCTACTTTTACGAACGGGCAGCCGGCCAGCCGCGCCAGCCTGCGAGCAATTTCCGTCTTACCGACGCCCGTGGGGCCGATCATCAGAATATTTTTGGGCAGGACTTCCTCGGCGATCTCCGGGGCGAGTTTCTGGCGGCGGACGCGATTGCGCAGGGCTACGGCGACAGCACGTTTGGCCGCCGCTTGCCCCACGATGTATTTGTCCAGCTCAACGACGATTTCCCGCGGCGTCAACTCGTCGAAGGAAGGCAGGGCGTCGGGTTCGGATTGTTCGGGCGTGCCATTGCTCCCGGGAACATACACAAGATCTTTTTCCGATTTAGTGGTCATCGCCTCTCGTTTCGACCCTGGGTCATTTCCAGTCCCTAAGCTGCGCGACAATTGATTCGTTTAAACGCAATCGCAAGGTCGTGGCTACAACTCTTCGACAGTAAAATTTTCGTTTGTATAGATGCAAATTTCACTGGCAATACGCATGGCTTCCTGCGCAACGTCTTTCGCTCCGAGCTTGGTGTGTTTCGCAAGAGCGCGCGCCGCGGAAAGCGCAAAAGCCCCGCCGGAGCCGATAGCGCACACGCCATCATCGGGTTCAATCACATCGCCATTACCGGAAATCAAGAAGGTGCCCTTGGAATCCGCCACCACAAGCAGCGCTTCGAGATGCCGCAGGGCGCGGTCTTTGCGCCAGTCTTTCGCAAGCTCGACCGCGGCTCGCTGCAAATTGCCATGATGCTCCTGCAATTTATTTTCAAAGCGCTCGAAAAGGGACATGGCGTCGGCAGTGGAGCCCGCAAACCCCGCGAGGACTTTATCGTTGTACAGGCGACGCAGCTTCTTCGCCGTGTGCTTCATTACATGGTCGCCCATGGTCACTTGACCGTCGGCTACCATCACAACCTTGCTTTCGCGGCGAACACACAAGACGGTGGTGCCGTGCATCAGCGTGCTATCCCGGCGGATGGGCATTCCATCATTATACCGCTAGCACGTGGCCACCGCCAAAAACAAGAGCAAGAGTCGAAATTCCAAGTTGGCTTATCGGATTCATATTCGAAAGCGATATAAATTTATAATGAATAAACCAGGCGAATAATGCGATACCCTCTTTTGGCCCCTGGCTTTGAACCACCTGGGTTATGGCTGGCGAGATTTGCAAAGATGATTTTGTAAGAGTGCCGACCGGAGGGCGTGTATGAGCAGAGGTATGATGCTGCGAAACGTTGGGATCCTTCTCGCATTATTTGCGATGCAGGGCTCCGTGGATGCGCAGGAGGAAAAGAGGCCAACCCCGCAAAATTCGCAAACCCCACCGGCAAAAGCCCCAGCAGCGAAGAAAACGTCCCCAGCGCGGATACCCGGCCAAAAGCCGGCCAAAGAAAAGCAAATTGGCGCGACGCTGAAAGAACTATCTCCCGAAGAACGCGAGAAGAAGGCCTGGGGTATCCTTGAAAATGGAGCAAAAGAAAAAGATCGTGCAAAGCGCTCCAGAGCCATCGAAGCGTTAGGACTGTTGCCACCGAGGCCAGAGGTGGTGGAACTGGCAGAAACTGCTCTGGGCGATAGCGAGGCGCAGGTTCGCGCGTCAGCGGCGCTGGCATTAGGCGCGATGGGATCCGCCAAATCTGTATCTAAATTATTAAAGGCCGCGGACGACGAAAAAATTTCGGTCGCATTGGCGGCGGCCAGATCGCTGATATCGCTCAAAAATAATATTGGATATGAGGTTTACTATGAAGTGCTGACCGGCGAGAGGAAGGCTGGCGGCATGATGGGGCAGCGACTGGACGAGCTGAAAGATCCGATCAAGGCGGCAGAGTTCGCGTTTGAGCAAGGCATCGGATTCATCCCCTTTGCAGGGCCGGGTTATGAGGCAATTCAAATGCTAACCAAAAAGGATCCTTCGCCGGTACGCGCCGCGGCCGCCAGAGCCCTGGCCACCGACCCTGACCCCCTCAGCAGCAAGGCGCTCGTGATAGGCGCCACTGATAAGAATACAATCGTACGTGTCGCAGTGATGAAAGCGATCGCGCGGAGAGGCGATCCCTCGCTGATTAAAACGGCTGCCGAAGGGATGGATGATAATAAAGAGGCGGTACGGTATGCGGCGGCGGGGGCCACCCTGCGGCTTACTTGGGGTGGAAAAAGCCGTGAAACCCCTTCCCCATAACGCGAAGGCACCTCGAATTAAGGCTAACCGCTCGCCAAGTTGAAAATAATGCTTGGTTGAATTGCGCAGGGTGGTTGGGACGAGTAGAATCACGATACCTCACTATGTGGCGCGGTCTAGCGCCCAGTTGGATTGCTAAACAGAACAAGGCTGGCGGCGTAAAACCCCCGCCAGAAAAAGAAGAAATTACGAATGGCACAGACAGCGTGGTATTTCGCATATGGAAGCAATATGAATCGCGAGCAGATGCTCACGCGCGCCGGACAGATTTTCGAGGAGCAGGCGGCTCGGCTTGAAAACTACGAAATGTTATTTAACAAGAAAGCGCGTGGCGGCACCGGAGAAGCGAATGTTCACCCGGCATCGGGAAGAACCGTGCACGGAGTTCTCTATAAGATTCCTGAGGCGGCATTCCGCTCGATGGACCGCTATGAAGGCGCTCCGGTGCATTACCGCCGGATCGAGGTGGCAGTTACGGAAGGCGCTGGGAGAAAAGTGAACGCGCAAGTGTATATTGCGACGAAAATTGAGAAGGGGTTGAGGCCGGCCCCGCATTATCTGCAGAAGATTATTGAAGGGGCCAAACAGCACGGCTTACCTGAGGAATATATCGGAGAGGTTGAGCACGCCGCGGAAGGTTAAAGGCATTGCACGAATCAAAATAACCATTAACCTGAGTGATGTCCGAGGAGGATAAATGGCAACGACACCAATGGCGGGGACAGTGGCCAAAGGCGGCAGTTTCCTGCTGGAGATGGCACAGCCGGAAGAGATATTTTCGCCGGCGGATCTGACTGACGATCAGAAACTGATCGGGCAGACGGCAGAGGAGTTTGTGACGAAAGAAGTGCTGCCGCAGGTGAAGGATCTCGAGGAAAAGAAGCCCGGCCTTTTGCCTTCGCTGGTCAAGAAAGCAGGAGAGCTAGGCCTGCTTTGCACCGAGGTACCGGAGGCCTCCGGCGGGAGCGGACTTGACAAGGTTTCCTTGGCTCGATTGATCGAGAAGATTTCCATTTATGCGTCTTTTTCAACGGCCTATGGGGCACATTCGGGGATTGGGATGGTGCCGATTCTTTATTTCGGCACCGAAGATCAAAAGAAAAAATATCTCCCCAGGATGGTGACGGGCGAATTACTCGCCGCGTACTGCTTATCGGAGCCACAAGCGGGATCGGACGCCCAGAATTCGCTGACGCGCGCGGAGCTTACACCCGACGGCAAGCATTGGATTTTGAACGGGCAAAAAATGTGGATCACCAACGGCGGATTTGCCGATGTTTACACGGTGTTCGCGAAAGTAAACGGCGAGAAATTCACAGCGTTTCTCGTGGACCGTGGAACGCCGGGATTTTCCGCTGGCGCAGAAGAACACAAGATGGGGATTCACGGAAGCTCGACAACGCCAATTTTTCTAGAGAACTGCAAGGTGCCCAAGGAAAATTTGCTGCACGAGATCGGGCGCGGGCATGTGGTGGCGTTCAACACGCTCAACTCCGGGCGGTTCACGCTGGGTGTGGCCTGCATGGGCGGCGCGAAAAACGTCTTGGGCGTATCCGCAAAATATGCGACGGAGCGCAAGGCCTTCGGTAAATCGATTGGGGAATTCGGATTGATCCGCGAAAAGCTCGGTGAGATGGCGATTCGAATTCTTGCGGTGGAATCGATGGTATATCGCGGGGCCGGCGTAATCGAAGCTGCGGCGTCCGCTGTGGAAGGCGCCGGCAATTCGCCTGCTGCGGCGGCAAGCCACACGCAGCAGATGATGAAAGTGCTTGAAGAATATGCGATCGAGAGCTCCATTTTGAAAGTGTATGGGAGCGAGGTGCTGGATTATGTGGTGGATGAGGCCGTCCAGATATTCGGAGGGTACGGCTACCATGAGGAATATCCGGTATCGCGCGCGTATCGCGATAGCCGCATCAACCGCATCTTCGAAGGGACGAATGAAATTAACCGGCTGCTCATCATCCAGATGCTGATGAAGCGGGCCATGGGAGGAACCTTGCCGTTGATGGCCGCCGGTCAGAAGCTGCAAGAAGAAATTTTGGCGGGACCCTCATTTGAAGAGCCGGCCGCGGGACCCCTGGCAGACGAAACGCGCGCTGTAGCCAACGCCAAGAAAATATTTTTGCAGGCCGCCGGAGGAGCAGTGCAGAAGTATCGCGAGAAGCTGACCGACGAGCAAGAGCTTGTGGGCGCGCTGGCCAATGTAGTGATGGAAATTTACGCGATGGAGTCTTCGTTGTTGCGAGTGCGAAAAGCGGTCGCGTCACGTGGCGAAGCGGCGTCCCAGGTAATGATCGATGCGGTGCGCGTGTTCGTCTATGACGCGGGCGACCGTGTCGAGAAAGATGCGCGCCGCGCACTGGCGGCCGTGCACGAGGGCGACATGCTCACGACACAGCTTGCGGTGCTGAAGCGATTTGCCAAGCGCTCGGCTGTGGACACCATCGCTTTGCGACGCAGCGTAGCGGCAGCGGTGCGCGCCGCCGATCGCTATCCCTTCGAAGGACGATAAGGAATAAGCGCAACAACACCCTGCTGGATGAACATTACGAAATCATTTCGCGTCGTTGACGGCAGCGGCTTCCGCTTGAAGGATTATGACCCCGGGGAAACGCTGGGAATCAAGTCCAAAAAGGAGGCGTTTCGCGTCCTCAAGGAGGGCACGGAGCGCCTCGGAGAGCTTCAGGATAAGCTCTTCGCGCAAGATTGCTGGACAATCCTGGTGATCTTGCAAGCGATGGATGCCGCGGGCAAAGACAGCGCGATCAAGCACGTAATGTCCGGCGTCAATCCGCAAGGCTGCGAGGTGTATTCCTTTAAAACGCCGTCGCCGCAGGAACTCGACCACGACTTTCTTTGGCGTACGTCTCGCGCTTTGCCTCAACGCGGCCGAATCGGGATTTTCAACCGTTCCTACTACGAGGAAGTGCTGGTCGTGCGCGTGCATCCGGAACTTCTCCACAAAGAGAAGATACCTCCGGCGCTAGCGACAAAAGATATTTGGAAAAAACGCTACAAGGATATCAACGCTTTCGAACGGTACCTGCTACGAAATGGAATCGTTACCCTAAAATTTTATTTGAACATTTCAAAAGAGGAACAAAAGAAGAGGTTTCTGCGCCGCCTCGAGGAGCCGGAGAAGAACTGGAAATTTTCTCCCACCGACGTCGTGGAACGCCAGTTTTGGGACGACTATATGCAGGCCTACGAACAGATGATTCAGAATACAAGCACGGAGCACGCGCCGTGGTTCGTTGTTCCCGCGGATCACAAATGGGTAACTAGGATAGTTGTGGCCAAAGTGATTGTGGAGACGCTGGAAGGATTGAAACTAACCTATCCCAAAGTTGATGCTGAAAAACGGAAAGCTCTGGAATCGGCGCGCAAATTGCTAGAAAAGGAGGATAAAGACAAAGAGGAAACGAAGAAAAAGAACAAGAAGAAATTCTGATTCGGCCGGACTGCGAAGTGTTGGCATATCTTCTGCCGTACCGAAAAACTCTGCATTTCAAGTTTTGCATATGATCATATGAGTGCAGGATATTAAAACGTCTTGTATCAGGATGGCGGCAGACCATTTGTGGGAGCGGAACGACGGACGCTGACTAAGAGGTAGATCGAGGCAGCAAGCAGGAACGGCGAAGAGTAAAATCCGGGCATGGGCCGGGGGAAGTAGACTTCGGGAAAAGGACTCCCGTAAATTGTTCCGACACTATGTCCCGTGCCATTCAGAAAGTGGATCGCCGCCAAGAAATAAGCAACCGGTCGCAGCCAGCGAGAATTGCGAAAAGCGAAAGGTGTGAGCAAGAGGAGAAATAGATTGACGACAATGAGACCCACGAGCCATTCGCGGAATTCAAAGGTGGGCATGAGAAACCAAGGATGGCGTGCTCGAAGGGCGACAACAGTCGGATTATAGACAGACAGGAAGTTGGTCGAAGCTTCATCGATCACGTGCATGATGAAGGTGACGCACAGCAAGAGCCAAGCTACGCCGAAATTGCGAGATGGCACCCTCACTAACTCCGATTTCTTGTACATGATGATTGGCCGGATGTAATTTTGCTAGGCCGGCGATAATTCTACGTGAATACCCGCACGCATGAACACTGGGAAGCAGTCAGCAAGGCCAAAAAGATGACCGCATGGATTGCTGACTTGGCGGAGCCCTACTTGCGAGGGTATGAGGCCAGGGAAGCAAAAGAAGAGGAGTTGTCGGGATATTGGTTTGCGGCGCCGCCACGAGCGGGCGCCGCTCCGCTAACGAAAAGCCCTAGCGGCCCGAACCTGGATTCTGCGCCGTATGGTTTTTTTGCCGGCTATCTGAAAGCAGCGGGAAGATACGATTATTTGAATGCGGCAGTGCCGGAGTGCCTCATCTTTGCATGGTTTGCAGCGCCACGGGGCGCGGATCACGCTCGCCTGGTAGAAGCACCTGGAAGTCTTCTGAGGAAGACTCACACCTACATAGGTTGGCTCACGCACCGGCCGCCCCGCTTCGAGCTCCACACGGAGCAGTTCATTACGCTGGTAAGGCATCGCACCATGCTCGATTGGCCCAAGGAAAAGCACGAGCACTTTTCGCGAAATTTCTTTATCGAGACATTAGCGTGGCTGGTAAGGAGCGGATTGGTCAAAAAGCTGAAAAACGGTCAAGGAAGTGGTCTAGACGTTTAATGAATAGTGAAGAGACGAATATGACGCCCGGAATAAGCTCCCAAATTCAATACCTCCGGCGAAGCGTTTCCGGGGTACACGGCGAACCCATCGTCGAGCTCGCTTGGGGGTCCGCCTATATTCAAAGCCCAGTCATTCCTAGTTCCGCTCGCACCATGACTGCGAACCTGCAATATTAATCCCCGCCTTATGAGGAACTTAAAGTACTAAAACTCGGAGCCTCGAAGTCTGAGAGAGTACTAGGAAAGTCGATTCCCTCCAGAACCCGTCCTCCGTACTATGGCCGCCAAGAGCACTTCGCGTTCCAATAGAGTATGGCCAGGGCGTGAAAGCAAACGGCCAGTGTCTTGCATCTAAACACCCCGAACGGGAGGAAAATTTGAATACGGGATCCTTTAGCCGGCCCAAGCCCGGTGCACAGGTCGCAGCAGAGAAAGTCTCAACAGACAACGGCCGAAAATGGATGTGGTGGTTTCTGGTGGCCCTAGTGGCGACGCAATTCTACTATGTTCACGAGCTTTTGGGAGCGCTGCTCCTGTTCGCGATGGTGTTCGCAGTGATGGTAGCCATGGTAGCGGCTGCCTACGTCGCGCAACGCGCGTGGGTAGCCAGCGTCGCCGGAATAGAGAGAACCGTGGCGCCAATGGCAAACGCCTCTCGCCGCGGCCTGGCGTTTGCGGAAGATCTGAGCAGGAAAGCGCTTGGCATGCGCTCGTAGCGCGTACAATATCTCTTCATCGAGCGCCTGCTCAACCGCGTTTGCGCCTTACCGCAAGCGCGGTTTTATCCGGTTAAAATCCGTTAGTAAAAGGCGATTCCCCCATCCACGTTTATCGCCTGTCCGACGATCGCGCTAGCCTGATCGGAACAGAGGAATAAAGCGGCGCGAGCTATCTCATCGGCAGTCTGCGTCCGACCCTGCAGCAGCCCATTTAGAAACTGAGCTAGCTGTTCTTCCCGGCTTATACCCATTTTTTCTGCCAGTATCCCGCCCAATTCCTGCGACATTTTAGTTTCCGACACTGGGCCCGGGCAGAGCGCGTTTACACGAACGCCTTTACGCGCTGCTTCAGCGGCAGTCACGCGGGTGAGTCCCAGAAGCCCAGCTTTGGCGGCCGCATAAGCGGAGCCCCATGCGAAAGCAGCTTTGGCCGAAACGCTCGAGATGTTGAGAATCACGCCGGACTTGCGCGCATACATGCCCGGAAGTACAAGACGCGCCAGCAGAAAAGCCGCGCGGAGATGGACAGCGATTACGGAATCAAAATCGGCCACAGGATATTCTTCCACCGGTACAACAGGACCGTAATGGCCTGCGTTATTCACGAGAATATTTATGTCCCCGAAATGTTTTCTTGCCTCGTCGACGACGCGAGTGCATTCCGATTCCTGGGAAATGTCGGCACTAACCATGGCCACGCGGCCGCCCGATGCCCTGATTTCTCCGGCCGTCGAGGCAAGCTCAGATTCGGTGCGGGCCGTTAGGAAAACGGCAGAGCCTTCCGCTGCGAAAAGGCGCGCGATCGCGCGTCCGATACCGCGACCTGATCCGGTAATGAGTGCAGTTTTGTTTTCAAGGAGCATAGGAAAGAAGAATAGAGGCAGCGAGCCGAAGAGGCAAGGGTTCAACCGGGGATGACTTCAGCCAGTTCGTTATTCAGCCACTCGGCGGAAACTTGCACATCGCGGCGGTCCCACGATTCAGCCATCCAATTCTGCTGCAGGTCCATCCTAACTAAGCGATAATTCCGATATGCAATTACAGCGTCCCTGGAATGAGATAGTGGCATCACTATTTCTCTCAAAATTACTGGCAATCATATTTTTGGTGCTGAGCCTCGCGGGATGCTCCAAACAAGCGACTCCTAGCGATCCGAGACCACTCGCGCCCACAATTACGGCCCAGCCTGGAAATCAGACGGTGACGGTGGGCCGCAGTGCGACATTCGGTGTCGCGGCAAGCGGGGCCGCTCCCTTGAGCTATCAATGGCAGAAAAACGGCGCAAATATCAGCGGCGCGACCTCCGGCACCTATACCACACCCCTAGCGGCAACTTCCGACAACGGCGCGCAATTCCGTGCTGTGGTCAGCAACTCAGTTGGAAGCGCGACCAGTAATCCAGCAATTCTTACTGTTACCTCGGAAGCCCCATCAGGTATAGACGTGACTTCCTACCATTACGACAATACTCGGAGCGGGCAAAATCTAAGCGAGAGGATCCTTACGCTCGCGAATGTTAGCCCAGCGAAATTCGGCAAACTGGGATTTTTCCCGGTAGACGGTAAAGTGGACGCGCAGCCTTTGCTGCTTTCTGGTGTCGTGATTCCCGGCTTGGGAACGCACAATATACTGTACGTGGCGACGGAGCACGGCAGCGTTTACGCGTTTGACGCGGAGAACACCACCCCGACGGCCCTGTGGACGGTGAGTGTGCTCGCCGGAGAATCTCCAAGTGATAATCGCGGGTGCAGCCAAGTGACTCCTGAGATCGGTGTAACCGCGACCCCGGTAATTGACCGGACTCGAGGACCCCACGGGGCCATTTATGTAGTTGCGGCCTCAAAAGACGCGGGCGGAAATGTTCATCAGCGCTTGCATGCCTTGGACCTTACTACCGGGCAAGAACTCTTCGGCGGGCCGGCGACGATTCAGGCCTCATATCCGGGCTCAGGAGATAACACCTCCGGAGGCCGCGTAATCTTTGACCCCAAGCAATACAAGGAGCGCGCTGGGCTCACGCTGGTCAATGGAGCGATTTATACAATGTGGGCCTCCCATTGCGATTTTCGGCCCTATACATCCTGGGTGATGGGCTTCGACGCAAATACCCTTGCGCCAACGAATGTTTTGAATCTTGTGCCGAACGGAAGCGGCGGCGCAATCTGGCTCTCAGGGACGGCGCCCGCCGCGGACGCTGCCGGTAATCTTTTTGTGATGTTGGGCAACGGAGATTTTGATACCACGCTCGATGCCAACCAGTTTCCAAGCAATGGTAATTACGGAAATTGCTTTGTGAAGCTTTCCACCGCCGCAAGCTTGACGTTGGCCGATTATTTCACTCCAAAGAATACTGTCGAGCAATCGCGGATCGATCAGGATCTCGGATCAGGCGGCGCCATTCTTTTGCCCGACGTGCTGGATAATTCAGGACGGACTCGCCATTTGGCCGTCGGTGCCGGAAAAGACACTATGATTTACGTTTTGGATCGCGACGCAATGGGAAAATTCAACCCGAACCAAGATCAAATTTATCAGGAAATTCCGGGGCAACTAAGCGGGCCGGTTTTCGCCATGCCGGCTTATTTCGGCGCCACTGTATATCTCGGAGCCGCTGGCGACACGCTTAAGGCATTCCCCATCTCGAACGGCAGGCTCGCAGGAACTCCGTCGGCCCATACTACAAACACCTTCGGATACCCCGGCACCACGCCCAGCATTTCCGCTAATGGCACTGCGAACGGGATCGTCTGGGCGGTGGAAAATGGAAGCACGGCGGTTCTGCACGCCTATGATGCAACTAACCTTGGGAATGAGCTCTACAATTCCAATATAGGTGCGAATGGCCGAGATCATTTTGGAGAAGGGAATAAATTTATTACGCCGATGATTGCCAATGGAAGAGTCTATGTAGGCACACCAAACGGCGTAGCGGTGTTTGGACTCCTGCCTTAACCATCTACCCGCCAATAGTAAAGGTTGAGAAAAAATTGAGAGTAAAGCCTCTTTAGCTCGAATTGAAGGCACACGAGAAAACTAGAAATGGCCGTAAAAGGCGCGGTTGGGGTATGATAGTTTTTCCTTTTGATTTCTTTTGGAGAACCATTGCAAGAACCGAACGGTAACGGTGTAGCGCAAAATAACGGTAAGCAAACCGGGAAGATTCTGCTGCGGGTCAGGCCGCGAGGATTCTGTGCAGGTGTTGTTCGGGCGGTGGATATTGTCGAGTTGGCGCTCGAAGCATACGGTGCACCGGTCTACGTCCATCATGAAATTGTTCACAATCGTTACGTCGTAGACCAGTTGCGGCATCGGGGTGCTATCTTCGTCGAGTCACTCGAACAGGTTCCGGTCGGCGCAGTCCTGATTTTCAGCGCGCATGGAGTGCCGCCCACCGTCCGGGATGTCGCCAAGACCCGTGATCTGCGCGTGGTCGACGCAACATGCCCCCTGGTCACCAAAGTACATCTGGAAGCCCTGAAATTTGCTCGCGAAGAGCGCACCATTATTTTGATCGGCCACCGCGATCACCAGGAAATTGTGGGAACGTCTGGAGAGGCCCCGGAACGCACCGTGGTCGTCGATTCCGTCCAGGCCGTCAACGATCTTGAGGTCGCTGACCCCAACAGGCTTGCTTTTTTGACCCAAACCACCCTGAGCCTCTATGACACGCAGGAGATTGTCGCTCGCTTGCGGCAGAAATTCCCGAACATTATCGGCCCGGCATCCGATGATATTTGTTATGCCACGCAGAATCGCCAGGAGGCAGTCGAGCAAATGGCGAAAGACGTGGATTTGATTCTGGTGGTGGGTTCGCCAAACAGCTCGAACTCGAACCGTCTCGTGGAAGTTGCAAAGCGCTCGGGCGTCGAGGCGCGATTGATTGACGAGGCGCGTGACATTGATCCGGCGTGGCTCGAAGGCGTCCGGAGGGTGGGCTTGACGGCCGGCGCGTCCGCCCCCGAGGTGCTGGTCGAGCAGGTAAGTGAGCGCCTAGCCGGATTCGGATTCACCGATCAGCGCGATCTGGAATTAATCCGTGAGGATGTGCGCTTTACGCTGCCGCCCGAGTTGGCGACAATTGCCCCGGCACGGCCGCGATAGTAAGGGGTCAGGTGCAGCGGGCCCTTTATCGTATATAGGGAGAAACTTTGGCGGTCAAGATTGTCCGTCAACTGAATAAGATTGCCCTTGTCGGGGCGCCGTCAAGCGCAGCGGCATTTGCCCCAGGTCACGAACGTGCGCCCGCCGTGTTGCGCGATGCAGGATTAGCCGACCGTCTGAAAGCAGCCGGGTACGAAGTCAGCGACCTGGGCGATTGTGCCCCGCAAGCGTTCGCTGACGATGATGACCACCCACGCGCTCGAAATCTCTCCGCAATAGTCGCTGGTCTCAATGATTTGCGCCCGCGTGTAGAGATCGCCATTAAGTCCGGGGCTTTGCCGTTGATACTCGGCGGAGAATGCATCCAAGCGCTTGCCGTGATTGCCGGTGCTCGCCGGTATTATAAGCATGTCAGCCTTTTGTGGATGGACCGCGATGCGGATTTGAATACGCCCGGCACCACTCCCTCCGGTCGACTGGACGGGATGGCCGTGGCGCATATTGTGGGTCGCGGCGCCCCGGAGCTGGTGCGATTCTGGGGCGAGCCTCCGCTGGTACGAGAGCCAGACATCACTCTATTTGGCATCGAGCGCATTGACCCGCCCGAACAGGAATTTTTGAAAGGCTCGCCCATGCGTCACGTTTTTGCCGCAGACGTTCAGCGCATGGGCGCGACCGCCGCGGCCCAGCAGGTGCTCGATCGAATGCATGCTGACGGACATGAAATTATTTTACACTTTGACCTTGATGTCGTAGCTCAGGAAGATTTTGCTGCGGTGGATAGGCCCGGGGCTGGCGGACTCAGGCTCTCCGAAGTGCGCGAGGCCCTTCAGGTTTTTGCCCGTCACAAAAACGTGATTGCGTTAGAAGTGACCGAATACAATCCAGAAAAAGATCTGGATGCGCGCGGCGCGCAGACGATCGTGGATCTCTTAACCGAGGCTCTAGCCGCAAGACTCGCGGCCCTAACGGCAGCACCTCTTGATCTCGAGACGCCCACAGACGTTTCTCCCAATCCTGAATCCTCCTCCTCGGCATCGTCTTAAAATATTCTCGCTTCGATCCCGTTGCCTTGCCCGCATCAAAAAAGATCTCGACCGGGTTATAACGAGTTTGATGCGGCAGCTTTGCAGCCCCGCCCTCGTTCTGTAAAACCAGTGTAAGCAGAGGACGGGCTTCAACCCGCCCTCAATCGAATCCAGTGGGATAAGATCGCGCTAAACAGCGCGCCTTATAGCGTGGTAAACAACCAGGAAGATCACTGCACCGACCACCGCCACCAGGAGGCTGTAAAGGTTTAGGCCTGTAACACCGGCGGCCCCGAACATATTAAAGAGCCATCCCCCCACAACCGCTCCTACCACCCCCAATAGGATATCCAGGAGCACGCCTTCACCGCTCTTATTGACAATTTTGCTGCCAATAAAACCCGCTAACAATCCGAGCACGATCCACGCTAGAAGTGACATTGAGCCTTCTCCTTAAATGCCTTGTGACTATGGAACCCGCAGAACGCCTGTGACAATAGAGGGACAGGGCGTGTACTGCCATCAGGACATCGCTTGGTAAGTATAGGGAAAACGCTGTATCCAACTTTCTCCCTTTTTACCATTGAAATGCTTCAGCGCGCTCGAAAAGACAAAATACTTCGGCCGTAAAGACGGAGCGCAGCCCGAAAGAATGCTGTTGTCGAATCGCTATGATGCAGCGAGGTCGCTCAAACGAGTCACCGCTCAAAGGGCGTTGCAGTAAGTGATTCGATCAGCTAGATTTAAAGCGCCGGTGCCCGGGTGGCGAAATGGCATACGCGGAGGACTTAAAATCCTTTGTCCCTTACCGGACGTGCGGGTTCGAATCCCGCCCTGGGCACCACTATTTTATTTCGTTCAGCGGCTTCGGCCCCTGATTGTGGCAGTTGCAATAACCGGTAAGTTGATCCCCAAAAGCGCCTTTCCCAACAAGTTTTTACTGCTATTTCTGGCTCCAATCTTGCCCTGTAATAGCCTAGGGCCTTGGG
>JRHI01001160.1_pt1 | contig 23725 bp, 21 predicted proteins | sample 215371 | NCBI WGS metagenome assembly JRHI01 (sample SAMN02929681, study PRJNA255918) | sediment metagenome | biome: cave system; feature: Ice Cave; material: Sediment; isolation source: sediment from deep within a dark volcanic ice cave with no known source of... ...
CCCGCCGATACATCGGCAGGCGCGTCACATCGCGGCCGTCGAGGGTGACCTGGCCGGCATCGGCCGGGACGAGGCCCGTGACCATATAGAACACGGTAGTCTTGCCGGCACCGTTTGGGCCCAGCAGTCCGACGGCCTCGCCACGGCCCGTCTCCAGGCTGACCCCCTTGACCACCATCCGGTTGCGATAGGTCTTCTTGACGTTGACGACGGTGAGCCACCCCGGCCCGCCGTACGGCTCGATCGGCCCATCGAGGTCTGCGTCCGGCCCCGCCGCGTGCCCGTTGGACGGCCGCCGTCTGCCCCCCGCCTGGGGTTTGCGCTTCTTCGCCCTGAAAGGGAACAGCTGCATGCGTCAGTCGCCCCGCAGCGTTGGGCTGGCGCTGGTGCTCGGCAACCAAGCGTCGCCCGTCTTGGCGGCCGAAGACCCGGGAAGGATCTTGTCGGCCGCGCCCTTGGCCCTGTCCTGAGCATCCTTCGGATAGACGAGCAGGCATTGCCTGCCCGGCGCGCATGCGCGTTCCGCCGGGTTGCTCGAGACCGGGGCCGGGGCCGTGAGCTGCGGCGAAGCGCTGGTTGCGGGGGCGGCGGGCGCCACGGCGGGTTCCTGCTCCAGCTCGAACCGATACATGCCGGTGGTGAGATCGATCTTGAGCCGCGGTCCTTGAGCCACGTCCTTGCCGCGCGAGATCGTGACGTCATCGCCGAGCAGCACCGTGTTGGCCTTGGTGTCGAAGATCGCCCAGTCGCCGGTGGCGCTTTGACCATCCTTGGAGATGATCAGCACCTTCTGCTTTGCTTCCATACGCGTCAACTGCGCTGGCGTCTTGTCGGCAGCCGCGTCGCCGCCGCTGGCGAGCCCAAGTGCGGCCGAATAGAAGGCGACCATCTCCTTGGTGCGCACGACGAAGTCGCCTTGCTTCGTCTTGACGTTGCCGTGGAAGACGGCACGCTTCTCGTTGTCGTACACGTCGAGCGTGTCGGCCTCCACATCCATGGGTGCATTGGGATCCATCTTGAAGGAGCCCAACACGCCGTCCTGCATGGCGCCGTCTTTATTGTCGGGGGCAGATTTCGGCTTCGACTTCGGCTGCGCGGCACCCTTCGTGTCGTTCTGGTAGAACGTTGCGGCGATGCGGCCGGCTGGCTGGGTGCCCTCCGCCGGTGTCTCGAGGCGGCTCGTACCGGCCTTGCGGTCGATGAACAGCCGCTTGCCTTGCAGCACATTCTTTTGCTGGTTCACGAGCACATTGCCGACGAACAGCGCGGTGTCGGCCTTGGCGTCGAACTCGACCTGGTCGCTGGCTACGCGCCTATCCACGCCGACGGTGACGACGACGCCGTCCTTGGCCACGAGACGGGAGAGGCGTGAGGCTTCTTCGGGCTGCTGAGGCTGAGCCGATGCAATCATCGCGTCAGCCGCGGCCCTGCCTTCATAGGCGATGTGCAGCTCGGGCGCCTTGAGCGTCGAGTCGCCCTGAACAGCGACGACTTTTCCCATGAACAGCGCCGTCTTGGCCAAGTCGTTAACGTAGAGCTGGTCGGCCGTGACGTCGATCGGGTGCTTGGAGTCGCGCCCGAATGCCGCGGTCGAGGGCGTCGCTTGGCCGGGCTGCTCAGTCGAGACGAGGTGCGCCTTCACATCGCCGACGAAGGTCGCCTCGCGTGTGTCGCTGCGCATCGTCATGGTGGCGCCCTGCACCCTGCCGTTCGGCATGCTCAGGTCAACCGGATGCTTGGAAACGATCCGGTGCTCCTTGGAGTAGACCATGGCCCGCGACATCCGTGCCTTCATGCCGTTCGAGGCATCGATCTCGATGCCATCGTAGAGCTCAAGCTCGCTCTTGGCATTGTCGAGCAGACCATGCTTGGCCTTGAGCTTGGTGGTGACGTCGTTGGCCTGCAGCAGGTCGCCGTCGATGTCGATCAGCTTGATCGGCGCCTCCTTGTTGAACTCGACGATGGCTTTCTTGGCCCGCACCTCATAACGGCCGCCATCCTTGGTCAGCCCGAAGTACGTCGCATCCTTCATCGTCAGATCATCTGCCGTGACCTCCATCTCCCCGATCTTGAGACGACCAGATCCCATCTGCCAGCTCACGCCCAGCGTCAGGGCATAGAATCCCGCAATGCCGACAGCCGCGACCGGCAAGGCAACGCGCAGTAGCTTGACGAGCAAGGAATGGCGCCGCGCCCGCCGGAAGGCGCGGCCACGCTCCGCCGCGTCCCGTGCCCCCTTCAGGACCGGGCCCCGCGGCGCCTCGCGCGCGTCCATCGTGATCGCCATGGGCAACCGTTCCCCCTTGCGGTGCAAGGGCCCCAGATCAGTCGAGTCGCGCTAACTGCCGCAAGATTTGGGTCATATTGGGACTTGTGGCAAGCCGGACACGGCATTCCGCGCCCCAGGCCCCCAAGGACTCGCATCGCGGAGGCTGTATCCCTGGGAACAATCCGAAATCGGGGACCCGTCCCATCATCGCCCCAACGGGCTGGTTGGCCGATTGGTCTGGGAGACGATGACACGTAGTCGTGTGCGCGAGCGTGCCCGACCGCCCGCGAATTTCGCACCTCAAGCCAACGCCGCCTTCACCGCAGAGCGGATCTGCTCCAGCGTGAACGGCTTGGTGATGACGCGGGAGATCTTGTCCTTGAGGTGAGCGGCACGGCCGAGCTCGTCGGCAAAGCCCGACATCAGCACGACACGCAGCTTGGCATTGACCGCCAGTCCCTTCTCGACCAGAGCGATGCCGTCGAGGCCCGGCATCTGCACGTCGGTGACCAAGACATCGAAGCGCGTAGGCGCCGCCTGCAGCTTCTCCAGCGCCTCGACCCCGTCCTGTGTTACGACCACCTCGTGACCTTCGAGCCCCAGCGCGCGCTGCACCAGGTCCCGCGTTGCCGCGTCGTCCTCGGCCAGAAGGATGCGTGCCATGTTGCCCTCCGCCTCGATCCACGCCGACACACGAGCGACAGCTCGCACAAGCGTGGCGCCAAGTCCAAGCTGCAGCCTAGCACAAGTACGCGCGAGCCGACGGGCCCTGCTGTTCTGTCACCAACATTCGAATCCTTCGGTCACCCCGCTCACGGCAGGGGCATGCCCTTTTCGGCCATCACCTCACGGGCGCGGTCGGGGTAGTCGGTGATCAGGCCGTCTGCCTTCATGTCGATTATGCGGGCCATGTCATCGCGGGCGTTGATCGTCCAGGGTAACACCTTCAGTGCCAACCCGTGGGCCTCTTCCACGAGCGCCAGCGTCAGCTCGGAGAAGCGCGGCGACCAGCTGCCGCAGCCGGCGGCTTTCACCAGCCGCGGAATGGAGCCACCGTGGTCGACCGGATCGAGCCCCGCAAGCCACGGCGAGGGTGCGCGGCCGGCACCGTCGCTCTTGTCGCGCAAGGTCGAGGGATCGGTCAGGCAGACGGTCTCGATCTCGGGCGCGAGCTTCTTCGCCGCCAGCAGCGTGCGCCAGTCGAACGACTGGATGGTGGTACGGCTGGTGAGCCTGGCAGCGCGGATCGCCTCCACCAGCAGGCGGGCGAAGGTGTCGGGATCCGGGCTCTGCGCCGGTTTGTCGGGCGAAACCTTCGTCTCGATGTTGAAGCTCACGCCCTTTCCCGCTCGCCCCACCAGCTCGAACAGCTCGGCCAGCGCGGGGATGCGCTCCCCGTCCGCGGGCTTTTGCCCGGAGAACTGCCGTGCGTACCTGCTCGATGGATCGATGCGGCCGACATCGAAGCGCTTGAGCTCGGCGAGGGTCAACGTGTTGATGGCAGGGCCCGGCGCCGATAGCCAACTGCCGTCGGCCCCGCGTGCGATGTCGGGATTCAGCAGAGGATCGTGGGAGAGCACGAGCACGCCGTCGCTGGTGACCGCAAGGTCGGTCTCGAGCGTCGTGACGCCGATCTCGAGCGCCTTGGCGAAGGCGGCCAGCGTGTTCTCCGGCGCCAGACCGCGGGCGCCCCGGTGGCCTTGCAGATCGAAGGCATCCACAGACGGCGCCACGATCATAAAACCGACAAGAGCGAGCCCAAATATTCGCGATTGTCCCATGAACACCAGGGCCCTCGGATCGTTGTCGCAGGGCGAGCATAGTGCTACTGCCCCTTCCGGATATCCATGAACATGTCTGATAGGACACGAGCATGACCGGATCGCTCATTCCCCGCACGCGGCTCTTCGGCAACCCGGCACGCGCGCAAGGCCAGATCTCGCCGGACGGACGCTGGCTGTCCTGGCTCGCCCCCAAGGACGGCGTGCTCAACATCTGGATTGCACCGACCGGCAATATCGGCGCTGGGCGCGTCATCACGGACGACAGGAAGCGCGGCATCCGCTTCCATGCCTGGGCCAACAGCAGCGCGCACGTGCTCTACATCCAAGATGAGGGCGGCACCGAGGACTGGCACATCTACGCGGTGCCAGTCGAGGGCGGACCGGCGCGCGACCTCACTCCGCTGCCGGGTGTCAACGCTCGCATCCAGGAGCTGAGCCTCGATCAGCCTGATGTGATGGCCGTCGCCCTCAACGATCGCGACAAGGCGTGGCACGACGTCTACCGCATCGACATCCGCACCGGCGAGCGCGAGCTCCTGTACGAGAACCGCAAGGAGCTGTCCGAGATCATGCTGGACCGACAGCTGCGGCCGCGGCTGGCCATCAAGACGCGCGACAAGGAGGGCGGCCATATCGTTTATCGCGTGGCCGGCGCCGATCTCGAGCCGCTCATGGTGGTCGAGCACGAGGACGACCTCACCACGCACCCCATGGGCTTCACCCAGGATGCCAGCACGCTCTATTGGATCTCGTCGGTGGGCCGCGACAAGGCCGCATTGCTTGCCAGGGATTGGCAGACCGGCACGGACCGGCTTCTCGCCGAGCACCCCAAGGCCGACATCAGCAGAGTGATGACGAACCCGCGAACGCGCGTCGTCGAGGCGGTCGGCGCACAGCATCTGAGGTTGGACTGGATCCCGCTCGATGAGCATATCGCCGCCGATCTCAAGCACTTGCACGCCGAGCTGCCCGGCGAGGTCGTGGTCGCCGACCGGACACTCGACGACACTAGGTGGATCGTCACGGCCGGTGCGGCCGAGTCGCCCACGACCTATCATCTGTACGATCGAGGCAGCGGCGAGATCACCGAGCTCTTCGCCACCCGGCCGGAGCTCGAGGTCCATCGGCTGGCTCCCATGCGGGGCGAGATCATCCGGGCGCGCGACGGGCTCGAGCTCGTGTCCTATCTGACGCTGCCGGAGGGCGTACGCCCCCGACCCAAGGCGCCACTGCCGATGGTGCTGCTGGTGCACGGCGGACCCTGGGCGCGCGACGAGTACGGCTTCAATCCGCATCACCAGTGGCTGGCGAACCGCGGCTGGGCCGTGCTCTCGGTCAACTTCCGCGGCTCGACCGGCTTCGGCAAGGCGTTCATCAATGCCGGCGACCTCGAATGGGGTCGAAAGATGCACGACGATCTGCTCGACGCGGTCGCGTGGGCGGTCAAGGAGGGTATCGCCGAGCGCAGCCGCGTCGCGATCATGGGCGGCTCCTACGGCGGCTACGCGACGCTGGCGGGCCTCGCCTTCACGCCCGATGCGTTCTGCTGCGGCATCGACATCGTCGGACCCTCCAACCTGGAGACGCTGCTGGCGACCATCCCGCCCTATTGGGCCGCGTTCTTCGAGAATTTGGCCCGGCGGGTCGGCGATCCGCGCACGGAGGCGGGGCGCAAGCTCTTACACGAGCGCTCCCCGTTGCATGCCGCCGGCGCCATATCTAGGCCGCTGCTCATCGGCCAGGGCGCCAACGACCCGCGCGTGAAACAGGCCGAAGCCGACCAGATCATCGCCGCCATGCGCGCCAACGGCCTGCCCGTGACGTATGTGCTCTACCCCGAGGAGGGGCATGGCTTTGCGGTGCCGGAGAACCGCATCTCCTTCAATGCCATCACCGAGGCGTTCCTGGCCGCGCACCTGGGTGGCCGCGCCGAACCCTTCGGCCAGGACTTCGCGGGTGCGAAGTTCGAGGTGGGTGAGGGGGCCTCCCACGTTCCCGGCCTGGAGGCGACACTGGCCCGCGCCTGAGGGGAGAGCCCTGACGCATTCCAGCGCGCGAATCGGTGGATGGGGGCCCGCGGGCCATCGCTCTGCCACCGGACTGCCATTAGGTTGTGGCGACATGGAGCGAGATCGTTCCAGATGGAAGCACTGCGGCTTCCATCCAGGAACGTAAATCTCACTCTAATCTAAAGAAGTAGAGCAGGATTCACGCTTCAGCCTCGACGTTGCATCCGAGGCGATGCGATTCAATCTGAAGATGGGTTCGGCCCGTCAGCAAGGTCGAGGGGGACGCCATGGACCAGAATGTCGCCAAGGCGAGCGCGGTGACGGTGCTTGCCGCGGGCCTCGGGATCGGGGGCCTGGCGATCCTGCATAACTCGCAGCAGCTCGACTACGAGGGCAAGATCACCATCGCGGCGGGCAATTCCCAATATTACGAGCTGGCCACCAGGTACCAGGAGGACCTGCGCAAGTACGGCGTTCAGGTCGAGGTGCGGCGGACGACGCGGTTCAAGGACAAGGAGGGGCGCACCTCTCTGAGGCCCCTGGAGGGCCGCCTCACCCTGAGAGAGCTGGTCGATGACAACTCCGGGATCACCGCGGGCTTCGTGAAGGGCGGCCTCGTCGGCAGCCTGCAGGGACGCCTGGCCAGCGAGAAGCAGAAGGGGCGGCATTCGGAGTACTCGAAGCTGCGCTCGGTGGGCCGGCTGTTCCACGAGCCGGTGTGGGTCTTCACCCGCGGCGACCTGCCGATCACGACCCTGCGCGATCTCAAGGGCAAGCGCATTCTCATCGGCACGCGCGACAGCGGCTCGCGGGGCATCGCCAGGCTGCTCATGCGCGCCAACGGCGTCATCGAGAAGGTGAACGCCACCTTCATCGACGAGGACCTCGAGGCCGATGCCGGACCTCTCGTGGCGGGCACCGCCGACGCCGCCATCCTCGTCGTCGCCGCGGACACCGACAAGATCCAAAAGCTCCTGCGCGTGCCCAACATCCGCCTGATGGACTTCACGCCGGAGGCGGAAGCCTACGCCAATCGTTTTCCGTCGCTGAGCAAGGTCGTTCTGCGCAAGGGCGCGGTGGAGTTCGATCCACTGATCCCGACCGACGACATCACGCTGCTGTCGACCAGCGTCGCCCTGGTCGTCCGCCCGGACATGCAGCCGGCGCTCGTATCTCTGCTCACCCACGCCGTCGTTCACAACCCCAAGTCGGGCTTCGACAAGAACGGCGACCCTGTCTTGTTCTACCGCGCAGGCGAGTTCCCGACCGCCAACGACCCCGAGTTCGATGTGCCGGACGACGCCCGTATCGTCCACAAGCAGGGCGAGCTTCCCGTGGTGCTGAAGAACCTCGCGCCGAACGCGCACAGCCTCGGGGTCCCCTTCACATTCACGTCCTTCGTCAGCACGCATGCCGCCAAGCTGATCGGCATGGTCGGCGTGCTGGCAATTCTGCTGCCGTTGACGCGCGCCATACCCGCGATCTACGTGTGGATGATTCGCCGGCGGCTGGTGTACTGGTACCGGCATCTCAAGGCGCTCGAGCGGAGACTCGACGCCGGCGGGTCCAGATACGATCCCGAGGCCGTGTGGGCGGAATTCGACCGCATAGACACGCACGTCAGGGTGATGAGCGTGCCGGCCTACTACGCCAACCAGCTCTACGACTTGCGCGGCCATATCGACCTGGTCCGCCAGCGCCTTTCCACGATGCCCGAAAGCATGCGCATGGCGGCGGAGTAGGGCCGCACGCGCATGAAAATCACCCGCATTCGCGAAGCCGCGGCGCCGATCGCCTCGGAGATTCGCAACGCCTTCATCTCGTTCTCGACCATGACCATCAGCGTGGTGGCGGTCGAGACCGACGTGGTGCGCGAGGGCAAGCCGGTCGTCGGCTACGGCTTCTCCTCCAACGGGCGCTACTCGCAGGGCGGCATCCTGCGCGAGCGCTTCATCCCGCGTATCATGGCGTCCGAGCCCAAATCGCTCATCGACGAGGCCAACGAAAACCTCGACCCATTCGCCGTCTGGAAGGCCTTCATGGCGAACGAGAAGCCCGGCGGCCACGGCGATCGGGCGCACGCCGCGGGCGCGCTCGACATGGGCGTCTGGGACGCCGTCGCCAAGATCGCGGGAAAGCCGCTGTGGCGACTGCTCTCGGAGCGCTTCAACGGCGGCCGCCACGACGAGACGGTGCTCGTCTATCCGGGCGGGGGCTACTACTACCCCGGCAAGGAGCTCGACGGCCTCAGGGCCGAGATGCGCGGCTACCAGGCGCAAGGCTACAGGAAAGTCAAGATGAAGATCGGCGGCGCCGATCTCGCCACAGATCTGAAGCGTATCGAAGCCGTGATCGCGGTGGCCGGCAAGGGCGAGAACGTCGCCGTCGATGCCAACGGCCGCTTCGATCTCGCGACCGCGCTCAGCTACGGCAAGGCCATGCAGGACTACGGCCTGTTCTGGTACGAGGAGCCGGGCGACCCGCTCGACTACCGGCTCAACTCAGTGCTGGCGGAACATTATCCCGGCGCGCTCGCCACCGGCGAGAACCTGTTCTCCGCCATCGATGGCAAGAACCTGCTGCGGTACGGCGGCCTGCGGCCCGATCGCGACTGGGTGCAGCTCGATCCCGCGCTGAGCTACGGCCTCACCGAGTATCTGCGGCTTCTCGACGTGGCCAAGCAGACGGGCTGGTCGCGGCGGCGCTTCATCCCGCACGGCGGCCACCAGCTGGCGCTCAACATCGCCGCCGGGTTGCAGCTGGGCGGCTCGGAGAGCTATCCTGGTGTGTTCCAGCCTTACGGCGGGTTTGCCGACTCCATTCCAGTCGTCGACGGCTACGTGCGCCTCCACGACGCACCCGGCATCGGCATTGAGCTGCGCCCGAAAATGCTCGCGGAGATGCGCAAGCACCTGCAGTTGCCGTGACGAGGGTTTGCTGGGGATGGGGGCAGCCAGCTCGGGTAGATGGACTGCACGTCACTAGAATGGTGCATCGCCCGCGATCGTGATGCGATGCATGCGTCGGCGCTTGCCGTGATAGTCGTTGAGCGCGCGATGCTGGGTGCAGCGATTGTCCCAAATTGCCAATGAGCCGACTTGCCAGCGGAATCGGCAGGTCAATTCCGGCTGCACCGAATGCGCCATCAGGAATTCGACAATCGGCTTCGCCTCGGCGTGCCTGAAACCGTGCAGCGTTTGCGTGTGGTTGCCGATATAGAGCGCCTTGCGGCCGGTTTCGGGGTGGGTGCGCACGAGCGGGTGCGCGGACTCCGTCTGCAGGTCGCCGGGGTCACGCACCTTGGCCGCCATCTTTTGGTTGCCCACGTAGCGCCCTTCGCGCGTTGAGCCCATGTTGTCGCCCTGGCTCAGCTTCTTGCGGTCGCCGACGTTCCAGGTCTTCACGCCCTCGACCACAGCCTTCATCGGCGCAGACAGCGTCTCGTAGGCGAGGTACATGTTGGCAAACATGGTATCTCCACCGACCGCTGGCGTCTCCTTGGCGTAAAGGATCGTCGCCTTTGCCGGCTTGGGATTGAACATCTGGTCGGTGTGCCAAGTCTCGCCGAATGCCCTCGTATCGTCTTCCTCCTTGACGATCTCGAGGATCTCGGGATGCTCCTCCATGCCCTTCATGAAGGGATGATAATGGATCGCACCGAAGCGCTTGGCGAAGGCGATCTGCTCTTCCGGCGTGATTTTCTGATCGCGGAAGAACACGACGAGGTACTCGAGCCAGGCCGCCTGGATCTCGGAGAACGTCTCGTTGTCGACGTCCTCGAGATCGACGCCGCTGATTTCGGCGCCGAGCGCCCCGGCGAGAGGCTTCACCTCGATCTTCCGATAGGACGCCATGGCTCGGTCCTCCAAAGCATGCCGCAAAGAAACGATGAGATCACGGGTCCGGTCGATCGGTCAACGCGGCCGGGCTTTACCTGCGCGACCACCTCGCCGCACGCTTCTCGGCAAACGAGGCAAGGCCCTCGGCGGCTTCGGCGGTCTGGCGCTTGCGGGCATGGGCCTCGACGAGCGCGTCGAAGGTCTGCCGATCGAAGCCGCCCCAGGCGCTCTGCAGAGTCGTAGCCTTGGTCTCGGCCATCGCCGCCGGTCCGTTCTCGAGCAGGCGTCCCACCATCTCCTCGCCCGCGGCGGCGAGGCGCTCGGCCGGCACGACCAGATGAGCCAAGCCGATGCGCTGCGCCTCGGTCGCGCCGAACCGCTCGCCCGTGAGCGCATAGCGGCGCAGCTGCCGCACCGAGATGGCGTCGCTGAGCTGGGGAATGATGATGGCAGCGGTCAGCCCCCAGCGCACCTCTGTGATCGAGAACAGGGCATTGTCGGCAGCGATCACCACGTCGCAGGCGGCAACGATGCCGGTGCCGCCGCCGAAGCATCCGCCCTGCACCAGGGCCACCGTCGGCACGGGCAGGCGGTTGAGGCGGTCGACGGCTTCGGCCGTGGCGCGGCTGGCTGCGATATTCTCCTCCGCCGAGGCGCGGGCGATCGAACGCACCCACGCCAGGTCGGCGCCGGCTTGAAAGTGCTTGCCGTTGCCCCTGAGCAGCACCACGCGCAACTCGGGCCTGGCTGAGAGCGCATCCATGGCCGACAGCAAGCCTTGGATCAGGTCGCCGTTGTAGGCGTTGCCGACCTCGGGGCGATTGAGCGTTACGGTGGCGACGCCGCGGTCGTCGAGGCTGTGCAGTACGGGTGCGCTGCTCATGGGAAAGGCTCCGCTGTAAGCATGCCGGCAGGCGCCGACGGTGGAGAAGCATTCTGCCGCCCCGCGTCTGCGTCGCCTAGAAGATTGCAGCGTGCTCGTCCTTCGACACGCTCAGGACGAGCGGGCGCGGCGGGTCGCGCTGCTGCTGATCGGCTGCGCCCTCATCGTCGCGGTGCTGTTCAGCTTGTCGCCGCGCGAGCCGCGCCTGACCGGACCCCGACCGCCAAAGCAACACAATTTCAGCCATTTGGCGTCAACATCGCCTGCCAAGACCGCAGCCTCGGGCATTTCCGCGGCCATCGGAGGGGGTCCGCACTTTGATGACGCGCGTGCTGATGGCGAGTGCCGTGTCGCTGGCGCTCCTGGGGCCTGCCGAGGCAACGACCTCGGGCAGTCCCCGGCACGAGGCGGTCGACACCATCATCGTCCACGCCATCAGCGGGCCGACGTGCGCCCGCGGACGGCTTGAGTTCTCCGGCGCGCCGGGCGATGGCGAGCGCTGGAAGGCGTTCTTCGATCGCCACCCGTTCCTCGGCATTCACTACGTGGTCGACCGCGAGGGCGTCGCGCTCGTGCGATCGAGCCGGCTGCCGTTGAGCGCACGACCTTTCTGCGATCCCGACCCCGTGCCTCGGCCGAGCCCAGCCGACGCACGGAGGTCGACACCCAGTGCTCCATGACGTTGCCCGCAGCAACCGCGGCAAAGGCATCGCCGCACTGGGCCGCTGATCCAAATCAATTTCACCGGCGGCAGATAGGTGCAGTCTGCAAGCATGCAGACCATCCGAAAGCGGCTGGCCGATATCCGCGCGCGCATAGCCGAGGCCGAGCACCGCCTGGCCGAACTGGAGAATTGCGCCCCGGATCACGCCATGTCCGCGATGCTCATCGATAGCGTAACGGCCACGCTCGAGCTGCTGCGCGAGCACGAGGCACGACTCGAGAGCCGTTTCGTCCCGGTGAAAGCAGGCGCCAGTCGCCGGTGACGCGCGTCGCGCGGCGGAAAACCCGGCGCCCACCCCTTTGTTGCCAGTCTCTGTGGTCGCGGGGGCTCATACTCATGCAATCCCTTCATGCGGCAGTAACTTACGAGTGAGCGGTCTTCGTTTGGCCACATCCGTGACGCGAGCTACAGAGCTGGTGCGAGGGTGGCAAGGTGCTCCAATAACGTTGATTTCCGTGCGGACGGATGGGACGCGAGCGTCTCGTTGCGCGAGCATGAGGAATAGTCCCGCATATCTGGCAGGCCTTCTTGCAAGCGCTATCTTGCAGGGGTCATGTTACAGGGGATGGGCCTTTCGCAAGGAGAGCAAGACTCGATGAGGAGCAGCCTCGGCAGGTATTGGCATCTGACGGCCCTTGTCGCGGGCACGCTGCTCGTGATGGTGACGGGAGGAGCCTCCGCGCAAGACTCGGAGGGGCGTTGGTGGGAAGTCATTCCGGGATTCGGACACCCGGAAAAGCCGCGCCGCGCTTCCGACGAGGATCCGCGCCGGCGGGCGGAGGTCCTTGACGATCTGCGCCCCGACGCCACCCCGTTGCGCAGCGATGTCATGATCGAGGCGCTGGAAGGCGCTGTCCAACGCTACCAGGCCATCGTCGCCAGCGGCGGCTGGCCGACGGTGCCGAGCACCCGCCGTCCCGAGGACGACGATCAACGCGCACCGTTGCTGCGCCAGCGGCTGATGATCAGCGGCGAGCTGTCACGCAAGGCGTCCAGCGGATATGGGTACGGGTACGAGGACCTGGAGCCCGCAGTGCGCCGCTTCCAGCATAACAATGGGCTGCGGGCCACCGGACGGCTGGACACGTCGACGCTGCAAGCCCTCAACGTTCCCGCGCAAACGCGCCTCGCGCAGTTGCGCGTCAATCTGCAGCGGTTGCGCGAGCTGACGGAGCAGCGGATCGAGGATCGCTACGTCCTGGTCAACGTTGCCGCCTTCCAGCTCGAAGCGGTCGAGCGCTACCAGGTGGAGCTTCGGCACCGCGTCATCGCCGGCAAGCCCGAGCGCCAGACGCCGGCCGTACGCGCCACCATCAAGGCGATCAATTTCTACCCCTATTGGCGCGTCCCCGAGAGCGTCGCCCATCTCGATCTGATCCCGAGGCTCGTCAAGGAGCCTGAATACCTCGCCAAGGAGCAGATCCGCGTCCTCACCGGCACCTACAACGGCCCGGAGGTCGATCCCACCCACATCGACTGGCGGCAGGCGGATGCCACCAAGCTCCGGTTCCGGCAGGATCCGGGTCCGCAGAATGCGCTGGGCCTCCTGCGTCTCGACATGCCCAACGAGCACGGCGTCTACATGCATGACACGCCGATGAAACCGCTGTTCAACCAGCGCGGCCGCGCCTTCAGCGCCGGCTGCGTGCGGGTGCAGGAAGTTTTCGCGCTGGCCGAATGGGTGGCGCGTAATGAGCCGGGCTGGGAGCAGCCGGGACGCGTGCAGGAGATCTTGAGCGCGGGCCAAGCCTTCGATTTGAACCTGTCGCGGCCCGTGCCGGTCTATTTCACCTACATCACCGCCTGGGCGGAGCCGGCCGGCGGAATCCAGTTCCGGCCCGACATCTATGGCCGCGACGGCATGCGCGACGTGGTGGCGAGCCATGAGCGCGACCCCTCGGAGGGCCCCGCTCCGCCCTGGACGCTGGCGCCCTGACGGGTCAGCCGGCCGGATGCTGGACTTCTCACGCCGCAACTCATCGCTGGGTCTGCAGCGTCTGCAGCACTTGCGGCAACGCCTCGGGCAGGTCCTCGGCGATGAGGCCGACACCCAGGCGCTTGGCGCACTCGCCATGCAGCCACACGGCCGCGCACGCCGCCTCGAATGCCGGCATGCTCTGGGCCAACAGGCCGGTGACCAGACCCGCCAGCACATCGCCTGAGCCGGCCGTGGCGAGCCAGGGCGGCGCGTTGTCGTTGATGGCGGCTCGGCCATCGGGTGACGCGATCACCGTATCCGGCCCCTTGAGGATGACAACCGCGCCGCTTGTCTCGGCGGCCCCGCGCGCCCGCTCCAGCTTGGAGCCGGTGCTCGGGCCAGCGCGCTCGCCGAACAGGCGCTTGAACTCGCCCTCGTGGGGGGTGAGGACCACGGGCGCCTTGCGCGCCTTGATGGCGCCGAACAGTCCTTCTGGCGCGGGCCCTGGCTCGGTCCCGCGCACTACGAAGCCGAAGCCGGTCGCCCGCACCGGCTCCTGGCTCTCCCCCGGCGCGAACGAGCTCAGCGCATCCGCATCGAGGACGACAGCCGCGGGCGAAGCGAGCACGGTCAGGACGGTCGCCGCTGTGCCGGTGCCGACGCCGGCGCCCGGGCCGATCAGAGCGGCGTTGCGGCGCACGTCGCTCAGAAACTCGGCCAGCGCAGCGTCGCCACCGACCCCTTTGATCATGACGGCCGTCAGGTGCGTTGCATTGACCGCGGTCGCCGTCACCGACCCGACGACCGTAACTAGGCCGGCACCAGCACGCAGCGCACCACGCGCGCCCATGCGTGCCGCACCTGTGCTTTCCGGCGGGCCGGACACCACGACGGCGTGACCGCGCGTGTACTTGTGCCCATCGATGCGCGGCCAGGGATACGCCTTGCGCCACAGGGCCGGCCGATTGACGAAAGCGCGCGCCCCGATCTCCTGCCGCACCTGGTCGGGGATGCCGATGTCGGCCACGAGCACCTCGCCGCACAGGGCACGCCCCGGAAGCAGCAGATGACCGGGCTTCAACCGGAAGAACGTCACCGTGCAGGTCGCCTGCACCGCCGGCCCGCTGCTGGTCCCCGCGGTACCGTCGAGACCGCTCGGCACGTCGACGGCGACGACGGGCGTGCCCGAGACATTGATGGCCGCCACGACGTCCGCCGCAATCCCCTCCAGGGGCCGCGACAGGCCGGCGCCGAACAGAGCGTCGATGATCAGGTCGGCGCCGGCAAGGGTGGTCGCGTCGAGCGGCTCGACGGGCTCACCCCAGCGCTGCGCCATCGCGGCGGCGTCGCCCTTCAACGATTCGCGGCTGCCAAGCAGTCCGAGGCGTACCTGGTAACTCTGCTCGCGCAAGAGCCTCGCCGCCACGAAACCGTCGCCGCCATTGTTGCCGGGCCCACAAGCGATGGCGATCGAGGCCCCTGCCCGCGGTGCGATCGCGACTGCGGCTTGGGCCACGGCGCGGCCGGCGTTCTCCATCAGCACGAGGCCAGACACGCCGTGCGCCGCAGCAAGAGCGTCGGCACGGCCCATCTCGGTGGCTGTGAGTAGTTCGTCGCCGGCCAAGGTTCTTCCTTTTTTCTGCAATTCTCCCAAGACATCATGCGCCGTTGTGGCGCACGGACCAACGTCGTGGAATTTATCAACAACAGCGCAAGATCAGGACATCTCTGGACCGCCCCATTCTAAGGCATATGCCTATTTCATGAGCAAACTCGCGACTTGCCCTCATGGCTTGTTGCCCTGTAGATACGCAGCAGTCCTATGCTGCTCAGGGATTTGGTGCCCCGCAGACCTTGGCATGCGGCGTGCTTAATTGCGAGTATCAGCACAGCAACGCCTCGTAATCGAGGTCGGGAGGTGAAGGCGCGCATGAAGAAGATCGAGGCCATCATCAAGCCCTTCAAGCTCGACGAAGTGAAAGAGGCGCTGCAGGAGATCGGCCTGCAGGGCATTACTGTCATCGAGGCCAAAGGCTTCGGCCGCCAGAAAGGCCACACCGAACTCTATCGCGGCGCCGAATACGTCGTAGATTTCCTGCCCAAAGTGAAGCTCGAGGTCGTCCTCAGCGAAGAGATGCTGCCCAAAGCGCTCGAAGCCATCCAGAAGGCTGCCAAGACTGGGCGCATCGGCGACGGCAAAATCTTCGTGTCGACGGTGGAGGAGGCCATCCGCATCCGCACCGGTGAGACCGGAACCGACGCAATCTGAACAAACGTAAAAGGGGGCCCTGGAGGCCGCCGCGGGGATACGACGGGAAGCACCAGCATCACATCGCCAAACATGCAAGTGAGGACAGGGGAGTAGCAATGGCAGACAGACCGAAGTCCGTTGGTGACGTGCTCAAGACGATGAAGGACAAGGAGGTCAAATTCCTTGACCTGCGGTTCACGGACACCAAGGGAAAGATGCAGCACGTCACGGCCGACGGGTCGTGCGTCAACGAGGCCATGTTCGCGGAAGGCTATGCCTTCGACGGCTCCTCGATCGCCGGCTGGAAGGGCATCGAGGCCTCCGACATGACGCTGATGCCGGATCCCGCCAGCGCCCACCTCGATCCGTTCTTCGCCCAAACGACCATGGCGGTGTTCTGCGACGTGCTCGAGCCCTCGACGGGGGAGATGTACGAGCGCGACCCGCGCTCCATCGCCAAGCGCGCGGAGGCCTATCTCAAGCAGACCGGCATCGGCGACACGGTGGTGTTCGGGCCGGAGGCCGAGTTCTTCATCTTCGACGACGTGCGCTACACCTGCGATCCCTACAATATGAGCTACCGGCTCGACAGCGCGGAATTGCCCTCCAACAGCGGCACCGAGTACGAGATGGGCAACCTGGCCCACCGTCCCCGCACCAAGGGCGGCTACTTCCCGGTGCCGCCGGTCGACAGCGCCCAGGACATCCGCTCCGAGATGCTCTCGGTAATGGCTGAAATGGGCGTGGTGGTCGAGAAGCACCACCACGAGGTGGCTTCCGCCCAGCATGAGCTCGGCATCAAGTTCGGGCCGATGACGCAGCTGGCCGACGCCATGCAGATCTACAAATACGTGATCCACAACGTGTCCCACGCCTACGGCAAGACCGCGTGTTTCATGCCCAAGCCCGTCTACGGCGACAACGGCTCGGGCATGCACTGCCACCAGTCGATCTGGAAGGGCTCTACGCCGGTGTTCGCCGGCAACAAGTACGCGGATCTCTCCGATACGTGCCTCAACTATATCGGCGGCATCCTGAAGCACGCCAAGACCATCAACGCCTTCACCAACCCCACGACCAACTCCTACAAGCGGCTGGTCCCGGGCTACGAGGCGCCGGTGCTGCTGGCCTATTCGGTGCGCAACCGCTCCGCGTCGTGCCGCATCCCCGTCGTGACCTCGCCGAAGGCCAAGCGCGTCGAGGTCCGCTTCCCCGATCCGGCTGCCAACCCGTATCTGGGCTTCGCCGCCATGCTGATGGCCGGCCTCGACGGCATCCAGAGCAAGATCAACCCGGGCGAGGCGGTGGACAAGAACCTCTACGACCTGCCGCCCGAGGAGCTCTCCAAGATCCCGACCGTGTGCGGGTCCTTGCGCGAGGCCCTCGACAACCTCGACAAGAACCGCGACTTCCTCAAGAAGGGCGGCGTCTTCACCGACGACATGATCGACGCCTACCTCGAACTCAAGATGGCCGAGGTGGAGCGCTTCGAGATGACGCCGCACCCGGTCGAGTTCGACATGTACTACTCGGTCTAGTCTAGCTTCCGGGAAGAACGCAGTGAACGGGAGAAGGGCGGCCCTAGAGGTCGCCCTTTTCGCATGTGGTGCCGTGGTGCCCGCCGACCCCGCCGCGATCAGATCCCGAAATATCCCTTCGGCAGCGGCATGTCGGCAAGAGTGATGAAGGCCGCGTGAAATGCGAGCGCGATCGGCGCTGCAACTCCGAGGCTCAGCCACCACGACCAGCCGCCCAACACCCGCAGCTGCGCGGCTACGAACAGAAAGCACGTCGGCGAGAACCCCAGGACAGGAACGAGCAGGGCGAAGGCGACGAGCATGGCGAGGGTGAGGAGAAGGCTCGACGTTGCCCCGGCATCGCGATCGGGGACCACTGCCTCGATGTCCGTCTCCGGCGGTGGCCCGCGCAGCAGGCGCCAGAGGCCTGCGAGCAGCATCGCTGCACCCAGCGCGATCAAGTAGCGATCGGGGCCGATGGCATCGAAGTTGGCGCCTTCACGCGCCTGCTGCGCAATGCGCCAGCCGTCGGCGACCGACACGACACCGAGCAGCAAGAAGAGGGTGCCGTGCAGGCGGTGCAAGATCATGACGGAGCTTTCCGGCTTCTCGCCCCTCGGGCAAGCGAGGCTCCCGGCGCATTGTGGCTGGGGTGACTCTCGACGCCGATTGTACGGCGTCCGTTCGTCACGTGTCGACGTCTTCGCGCACCCGTTGAGGGAGCGCAAGACAGTCATGCGCAGCCGTCCCGCCTGCGCTGACGCGTAGCGCCGCCGCGTTCGCCCGTGTTAGCAATGGCTTGCACGCCTGGAGCAGGATCGCTTCAGATCGAATCATTTGCCTCAAATTCAATGTGGGGCTGAAGCGTGAATCCTGCTCCACTTCTAGAGTTTAGAGCGAGATTCACGTTCCTGGATGGAAGCCCCAGTGCTTCCATCTGGAACGATCGCGCTCCAGCCCTCAGGCTCGCTCGACGACGCCGAAATCGCGCGTGTCCCGGCCCAGCGTCGACAGCACGGTCGCGACGATGTGGGGGGCATTGAGGCGGGCGGTCTCGTACATCTTCTCGGGTTTGTCCTGGTCGATGAAGGCGTCCGGCAGCACCATCTGGCGCACCTTCAGGCCGCGGTCGAGCAGCCCGTCGCCGGCCAGATATTGCAGCACGAACGAGCCGAAGCCGCCGACGGAGCCCTCCTCGATGGTGATCAGCACCTCGTGGTTCTGTACCAGCCGGCGGATGAGGTCGGTGTCGAGCGGCTTGGCGAAACGCGCGTCGGCAACAGTTGCCGGAAGCCCGAGCGCAGCCAGTTGATCTGCCGCCTTGAGGCATTCGCCGAGCCGCGTGCCGAGCGAGAGCAGCGCCACCGCCGAGCCCTCGCGCACGATGCGTCCCTTGCCGATCTCGAGCGGCCGGCCTTGGGACGGCAGCTCCACGCCGGTGCCTTCGCCGCGCGGATAGCGGAAGGCCGAGGGGCGGTCGTCGATGGCGACGGCGGTTGCCACCATGTGCTTGAGCTCGGCCTCGTCGGCGGCCGCCATCAGCACGAAGCCCGGCAGACAGCCGAGATAGGCAATATCGAAGGCGCCCGCATGCGTAGGCCCGTCGGCGCCGACGAGCCCGGCCCGGTCGAGCGCGAAGCGAACGGGGAGCCGCTGGATGGCAACGTCGTGCACGACCTGGTCGTAGGCGCGCTGCAGGAAGGTGGAATAGATGGTTGCGAACGGTTTGAAGCCTTCCGTCGCCAGGCCCGCGGCAAAGGTCACGCCGTGCTGCTCGGCGATGCCGACGTCGAAGGTGCGTTCGGGAAATGCCTCTGCGAACAAGTCGAGGCCGGTACCCGCCGGCATCGCCGCGGTGACGGCTACGATCTTGTCGTCCTTGCGCGCCTCCTCGATCAGGCTCTGCGCGAATACCTTGGTGTAGCTCGGCGCGTTCGGCTTGGCGGCGACCTGGGCGCCGGTGATCACATTGAAGCGGTTGACGCCGTGGTACTTGTCGTCGGAGGCCTCGGCCGGGGGATAGCCTTTGCCCTTCTTGGTCACCACATGCACGAGGATGGGCCCCTGCCGGGCGTCGCGCACGTTCCTCAGCACGGCCAGCAGCACGTTGAGATCGTGGCCGTCGATCGGCCCGACGTAATAGAAGCCCAGCTCCTCGAACAACGTGCCGCCGGTCCACAGCGTGCGGGTCATCTCCTCGGCCCGGGCGGCGCGGCGCTCCCAGGCCTTGGGGAGGATCTTGGCGAGCTGCTTGGCGATGTCGCGCAGGTGCAGATAGGTGCCGCTCGAGGAAATGCGCGCCAGGTAGTTGGAGAGCGCGCCCACCGGCGGGGCAATCGACATGTCGTTGTCGTTGAGGATGACGATCAGGCGCTCGTTGCGGGCGCCCGCATTGTTCATGGCCTCGTAGGCCATGCCGGCGCTCATGGCCCCATCGCCGATCACGCACACGACATTGTTGGTGCCGCCGGCGAGATCTCGCGCCACCGCCATGCCGAGGCCGGCGGAGATGGAGGTGGAGGAATGCGCGGCGCCGAAGGCGTCGTATTCGCTCTCGGCCCGTTTGGTGAAACCCGACAGGCCACCACCCTGGCGCAAGGTGCGGATGCGGTCCCGACGGCCGGTGAGGATCTTGTGCGGATAAGCCTGGTGACCGACGTCCCAGACCAGCCGGTCGCGCGGCGTATCGAAGATCCGATGCAAGGCGACGGTGAGCTCGACGACCCCGAGCCCGGCGCCCAGGTGGCCGCCCGTCATAGACACGGCGTCGATCGTCTCCCGCCGCAACTCGTCGACGAGCTGGCGCAGGTCCTTCTCGGGGAGGGCCCGCAGGTCCGCAGGTGTCTTGACCCGGTCGAGCAGCGGCGTCTTGGAGACCTGGTCCATGCTCACGTTACCTTGCTTCACGACCACATTGTATCAGGATCGTCTAGGCCGCAGCATAGCGCATCGGCCAGGCCAATTTCGAAGGCGTAGCGTCGCGGTCTGTGATCCTCTCGACATCGTGATAAAGCGGCGCGGAAAGAGCAGCAGCTCCAGCGAATTGCCCTCACTCCTGCGGCTTGAAGGGCTCGGTGCCGGCGGGCTCGCCCGCCTGGTTGAAGGTGAGCTTCTCGACCTTGGCCTCAGCCTGCTTCAGGAGGCGGTCGCAATGCTCCTTCAGTGCCTCGCCGCGCTCGTAGATGTTGATGCTCTCTTCCAGCTCCACGTCGCCCCGCTCCAGCCGCCCGACGATGCTTTCGAGCTCCTTCAGCGCCTTCTCGAACGACATGTCCTTGATGTCGAGGTGCTTTGCGGCAGGCTTGGCCATGTCCTTGTCCATCGTGTTTGCCCTTGAACCTGGTCGCGCCAGGCAGCGTCTCAGGTGCCGGCGTCCATCAACGACTTGACATGCACGCCCACCGACTTCGCCAGCGCGGCGAGGTTGTAGCCGCCTTCGAGCATCGACACCAGCCGGCCGTGCGCATGCTTGTCTGCAACTTCGGCGATCTTGGCCGTCGCCCAGGCGAAATCGGGCTCGACCAGGCGCAGGTTGGCCAGTGGATCGTCCTGGTGGGCGTCGAACCCGGCCGAGATCAGCACGAGGTCGGGGGAGAAGTTGCGCAAGGCCGGCAGGATGCGCGACTCGAAGGCCTCCTTGAACCGGTCGCCGGCATCGTAAGGCCGCAGGGGCGCGTTCCAGATGTTGCCGACTCCCGTCTCCGAGAGCGCGCCGGTGCCGGGATAGAGCGGCATCTGATGCGTTGAGCCGAAGTAGAGGTTCTTGTCGCTCCAGAAGATGTCCTGCGTGCCGTTGCCGTGGTGCACGTCGAAGTCGACGACGGCGATGCGCTCCGCGCCGTATTTCTTGCGCGCGTAAAGGCCGGCGATGGCCACATTGGAGAAGATGCAGAATCCCATGGCGCGCTCGTGCTCGGCATGATGGCCGCACGGGCGCACCTGGCAGAATGCGTTGGCGATGCCGGAGCTCGCGTCCATCACGCGATCGACGGCGGCGAGGCCAGCCCCGACCGCCCGCAGCGCCGGCTCCCAGGACTTGGGCGAAAGCAGCGTGTCGGGATCGAGATGGATTGGCGGCTGGCCCTCGGCAGGGCGCTCGCTCTTGACCCAGTCGATGTAGGCGCGCGGATGGGCCAGGGCGATCGCGTCCTCCACGTCGTCACGGAGCGGGGCCTCCTCGCGCTTCAAGTCCTTGAACAGCTTGTGGGAGAGCACCTTGTCGATGGCGCGCATGCGATCGGGCCGCTCGGGGTGACCGGGTCCGGTGTCGTGCTCGACGAAGCACGGATGCGTGAGGAGGAGGGTGGTCATAAGCGCCGTCCGCGCACATAGATAGGTGTCAGATCCTGCTGGTCTGACACCATTGCACGACGCTGCTGATAGGGTAGCGCCATGGTGTCAGACCCGGAGGGTCTGACACCTTATCGCGCGACGAGATGGGGCGCGACGGCCTTTTCGTTCCATTCGACGCCTGTGCCCGGGGTGTCGCGCGGTGTCGTCAAGCCCTTCGCCGGCACGAGCGGATCGACCAGGAGGTCCTGGCCCCAGTCCATGAACTCCAGCCAGTGCCGCGTCGGCGTGGCGGCCAGCACATGGGCGGAGAAGTCGGGCGAGAGGTGGGAGGAGAACGGCACGGCGCGAGCTCGAACGACGCCGGCGAGTCGCATCCAGCCGGTCACGCCGCCGATGCGCAGCAGGTCGGGCATCACGTAGTCGCAGGCGCCCATCTCGATTGCCGCTTTGCCGACCCGCCAGCTCCACCAGTTCTCGCCGATCTGTATGGGTGTCGCCAGCTTGGAGGCAAGCCGCGCCTGGGTATCGTAGTCGTCGTAGGCCACCGGCTCCTCGATCCACGCCAGCCCCAATCCGTCGATGGCACGGCAGGTGTCGAGCGCGCCGAGCGCCGGCAGCCCCTGATTGAAGTCGACCGAGATTATGACGTCGGGGCCGACCGCGCTGCGCACCGCCTCGTAGGCAGCGACCTCGTCTGCCGCGCGCTCGCGGCCCATGCGCAGCTTGACGTGCGTGAAACCGCCATGCTCGGCGACCAACTCTCGGGCCTCGCGCGCCGCCTCGGTGGGTTCCATGATGCCGAGTCCGCAGCTGTTGTATGTGGGCAGCGCCTCAGCCTTGCCACCGAGCAGCTCGTACAGCGGCAAGCCAGCCTCGCGCGCTAGCGCGTCGTGGAGCACCATGTCGAACATGGAGAGCGCCATTTGCGCCAAGCCCTCGTGGCCCAGGTGCGTGAGGCGCTTCTGACAGTTGTCGTGCACTGCCGGCGCGTCCTCGAAGGTGATCTTGCGTCCCTTGACCGAGGCCACCAGATCCTCGATCAGGACGGGTACCAGCTTCTGCGCCAGCGGGATGAACGTGAAGCACAGTGCGCGCCCGGTCACGCCGCCCCTGGTCTCCAGATCGATCAGCAGGAACGGTGCGCGTGTGAACATCCCGACGCGCGTGTTGAGCGGACGGCGCATCGGCACGACGGCAGGGCGGATGCGGATGCCGGTGATCTCGATGGTGCTCATGAGCATCTTACCGCTTGCGCGCGGTTAGCGACACGCCCGGCGGCGGGGGGATCGAGTCCGGCACGAAGAAGTCGGGCGCCAGGTCCGAGCTCGGATCGACGCGGTACTTGTCGAAGTCCCGCACGCCGTGCTCGTAGAGTAGGGTGTCGTCGATCGAGAAGCGGCCGGTGAAGGTCTTGGCGTCCTGCGTAAAGATGAGATGGGCCGCGTTGCCCATGATCTCGGGTGACCGGCTCATGCGCATCAGCGCGTCGCCGCCCAGCAGGTTGCGCACCGCCGCCGTGGCGATGGTCGTGCGCGGCCACAGCGTGTTGACGGCGATGCCGTCGGCTTTCAGCTCGCCCGAGAGCCCCAGCGCGATGATGCTCATGTTGAACTTGGCCATCGAGTAGGCGACGTGCGGGGCGAACCATTTCGCGCTCATGTCGAGCGGCGGGGACAGCATCAGGATGTGCGGGTTCGCTGCCTTCTTGAGATGAGAAATGCACGTCTTGGAGACTAGGAATGTGCCGCGCGCGTTGATGCCGTGCATGAGATCGTAGCGCTTCATGTCGGTCTGCGTGGAGGGCGAGAGCGAGATGGCGGACGCGTTGTTGACGCAGATGTCGAGGCCCCCGAACGTCTCCACCGTCTTGGCGACCGCGGCCTGCACCTGCTCCTCGAAGCGGATGTCGCAGGCAATCGGCAGCGCCTTGCCGCCCGCCGCCTCGATCTCCTGGGCGGCGGTGTAGATCGTGCCTTCGAGCTTGGGGTGCGGCTCGGCCGTCTTGGCGGCGATGGCGATGTTGGCGCCGTCCTTGGCCGCGCGGAGCGCGATAGCCAGGCCGATGCCGCGGCTGGCGCCGGTGATGAAGAGCGTCTTGCCTTTGAGCGTCGCCATGGCTGATCCCCACCTTCTGGTTGTCATCCCGGCCGGAGCGCGAGAGCGCGCGCTCTCAGCTCACAGTTGCCGCCTGCCGCCCGGTAAGCCGACGCCACAAGCGAACCGGCAGCGTCACTGCCT
>JRHI01001161.1_pt1 | contig 23678 bp, 21 predicted proteins | sample 215371 | NCBI WGS metagenome assembly JRHI01 (sample SAMN02929681, study PRJNA255918) | sediment metagenome | biome: cave system; feature: Ice Cave; material: Sediment; isolation source: sediment from deep within a dark volcanic ice cave with no known source of... ...
TTCCCCCGCGTGAAAAATGGGACCAGTCTGAACAGTTACCCCATAGGCGGGATTCTTGACAAACCGGGGCAGGCAGTGATGGCGTAGGGATACGGGCGCTCCGGGTACAGCCGCAGAATGGCCTTCTTTAACCCCTCGCGCAGGCACGACTTCCCGGAGTGCGGCGGCCCGCCGAGGACGATCTTCACCATTGGCGCTCCCTCCAATCCCGCGCGAGTTGCGCGGTCCGCGTCTCGGAGCCGTGGTCCCGGTCCCGGCACCGCGGGCGCGCGGCCTGGGAACCGGGCGGGCCCCTACGCGGTCATCACATTTTTGAGTTTTCCGAGCTTGTCGATCTCGACGACGACCTCGTCGCCGGGTTTCAGCCAGGGCTTGTCCGGCCGGCCCATCGCGACACCTTCCGGTGTGCCGGTCGAGATGATGTCGCCCGGCTCCAGGGCGAAGTAGCGGCTGATGTAGCTGATGATCTGGGCGACGCCGAAGATCATGTCGCCGGTGGTTGAATCCTGACGCAGGTCGCCGTTGACGAGGCAGCGGACCCGCAACGCCTGCGGATCGCCGACTTCGTCGGCCGTCACCAAGTAGGGGCCGATCGGTAAGAATTTGTCGAGCGTCTTGCCGAGCAGCCACTGACTGGTGCGCGTCTGGAGGTCGCGGACGCTCACGTCGTCGGCGTTGCAGTAGCCGAGGACGTGGTCGAGCGCGTCCGCCTCGCCGACGTTGCGCGCTCGCTGCCCGATCACGACGCAGAGCTCGGCCTCATAGTCGTACTGGCTGGCGACCGCGGGGAGCGGAACCGAATCGCCATGGGCGGCGATGGTGTTGCCGAACTTGGAGAAAAGGATCGGGACCTCTGGGATGGGGGAGTTGGTTTCCTCGGCGTGACGGCGGTAGTTGAGACCGATGCAGACGATCTTGCCCGGAGATGGAACGCACGGTCCGTAGGTCAGGGTGGCTTCGTCGAGCAACCAAGATGCGCTGTCACCGGCGTCCGCCGCGCGCTGAGCGAGGTCGTTGAGCGCCGCGCGCGCCGCGTCGCCCCCCGCGAGGAGGGCCTCGATGCTGTCGGGAGCGGATTGGAGGCCGAGCGCCTTCTTCGCAACCGGCACGTCGATCACGCCGTCCGGCGCCTTCACACCCAACCGGAACTCACGACCGGCCAGGAAGGTCAACAAGATCATTGCGGAGCTTTCCCCTTCTACCTGACGACGGGCGCGCCCCAGCGCCCCGGCCTGGGTTTCGTCCAGGCCGGTAGGGTACCAGACCCGCGCGTCGGGCGGGTGCGCGGACGGTGTTAGGCACGGGCCGGGTGTGGGGCAGCGCCACTCACCCCGGAGCACCGGGGGGCGACGTGACGAGTGTCGTGACACTCCGCGCGGGCAACGCGACGCGCACCGATCCTCCCTCGACCGCTGGCGGCGGCCCGCTCCGCCAGAGGTCGCCCGCGGTGCTAGTGAGCATCGCGACCGCGCTCGGCGTGCCGGCCGTCCCGCCCAGCCCGATCGTCGCCTCCGCGGCGGCGTCGCTGTTGTTGATCACCGCGACCGCGACCCGACCATCGGGTCGCGCAAAGGCGACGACGCGCACGCGCGCATCGCTGCTCGTCGCGTCGAGCCGGACCGAGCCGTCGGGGACGGAGCGGGCAAGCTGCCCCACCAAGTAGCCGTAGGGCGCGACCTCGTAGTGGTCCAGCGCACCGTCGGGCCGAAAGGCGACGTGGACGAGCTCATCGGAGACGCCGGGGCGCTCGATGAAGAAGAGCTGCATCACGTCGATGGCCGCGATATTGGCGTACGTCAGCTCGTCGAAGAAGTGGTTGAGCCGCGCCCGGCCCATCTCGAACGCGTCCAGGTTGTCGCCCTGGGGCACGCAGACGCAGACCTCGGTCATCCAGACCGGCAGGTTGTACCGTGCGGCGAGGTCGCGGATGCGCTCGCGGATCGCGACGGCCGCCGGGTCCGGGTTGCCCTGCGCGGAGGTGCGGAGGGTGGCCGAGGCATTGCCGTAGGGACCCGAGTAGGCGTGGTAGGCGAGGGCGCCGACGTATTGACGCGCCTCGCGGTCGGCCAGCACCGCTGCCATGTAGGGTAAGGCGCGTTCGGGCGTCCAGCCGTCGGCGACGACGATCTTCGTCGGTAGGCCCTCTTCGCGCAGTCGGGCTCCGAGACGCCTGACGATGACGACCATGTCGTCGACCGTGATGACCGGAGTGGCGTCGCCGCAGTTCGGGGCCAGGTCCGGTTCGTTGACCACGGCCATGTAGGGCGATGCCAGGCCTCGGTCGCGCAGGTGACGCTCGGCGGCGACGAGCCACTCCACGAAGGCGTCGCGTTGGGCGGGGTCGAGCGAGCAGACGGGACCGGGCGTGCGCAGCCAGGTCTCCGCCTCGCTCCAGATCGAGAAGGTCGTCCACCAGGTCGTCAACCCCGCGTCCCGCGCGGTCGCGACGAAGCCGATCTCGGGATCCGTCGACGACCAGTCGAAGGTGCCCGGCGACGGCTCGAAGCCTTCGAGGAAGATGCGGGCGCGCGTGAGCCCGAGCTGAGTGTAGAGGAGCGCGGCGATGCCGGCCCGGTCGGCCTGGCTCGCCGAGACGCGGGCCGGCTGGGTCGGGTCGTGGCGCTGGTAGGTGTTGTCCTCGAAGATTGAGAGGGCGCCGCCGAACCCGGCAAAAGTTTGGTAGCGGCGGGTGCCATCGACCACGATCCGGACCGCCGTTTGGGCGGCCCCGGTCGCGACCGGAGTGGGCCGACCGTGGTGGCCGGTCGCCGTCGCCTGGGGCGTCGGCTGGTGGTCGCCGTGGGGACCGGGCGTCGGCGTCGCGTGCTGGGCGAGGGTCGTCAGCCCTCCGGCGCCGAGCAGGGTTGCCACGGCAACCACGACGAGCAAGAACGGCGCAGGGTGCGATCGGCCCATCCGCGTGACTCCGTTTCTGTTGCGCGCCCGATCTCGGCGGCGGTCCTCACACGCAATACCCTCGGTCGTCGCAGCGCCCGTTGGAACCGGGGATGCCAAAGCAGCACGGGATCTGGGCGCTGCACCGACTGCCTGGGCCGACGCAGCATCGGCCCGAACCGCGTTCGCACATGCCGGAGCAGCACTGCGGGCTGTTACCGCAAGGCTGGCCATCGAGCAGGCACATGGCCGCGCACGCCCCGTTGTAGCAGGTCGAGCGATCGCGCGGGCAGACATTGCCGCAGGCGCCGCAGTTGTTGGGATCGGCGCGCAGATCGACACAGACGTTCCCGCACCGGCTTCCGCCGGATGGGCATCCGCAACGGCGCACAAAACAGACCTCGGGCGGCGCGCAGACGGTGCCGCAGGCGCCGCAGTTGTTCGGATCGTAGTCGAGATAGGCCTCGCACCCGGTCGCCGGGTCGCCGTCGCAATCGGCATACAAGGCGTAGCAGCGGTACCCACACTGTCCGCGAAGGCAGATCGCCTGTGTCCCGCCGCCCCATCCGGGCAGCCGCGGGCAGACGGTGCCGCAGGCACCGCAGTTCCCGGGGTCGAGGTCCAGGTCGACGCACTGGCCATTGCAGGCGGCCGTTCGGTTATTGCCCGGACCGGGCGGGCACGCACAATTGCCCTCTCGGCAGACGAGCGGCTGTGTACAGACCACACCGCAAGCGCCGCAATTCGCGTTGTCCGTTGCAAGGTCGACGCACCGCGAGCCGCAGAGCGTTGACACGGCGGGACAGACACACGCCCCGCCCTGGCAGAGCTGGCCGCCGGTGCAGCGCCGGCCGCACCGGCCGCAGTTGTTCGGATCGCCATTCAGATCGGCGCAGTACGTGTTCCGGATCGCGTCACCCGTCCCGATCGTGCAGATCGTCGCGGTGGGGGGGCAGTTCGCCCAGCACCGGCCGCCGATGCAGGATTCGCCGATCGCGCAGTCGCTGCCGCAGACGCCGCAGTTGCCGGGGTCGCCGAGGATGTAGGCCTCGCATCCGTCGCTCGGGTCGCCGTTGCAGTCGGCGAAGCCGGCGAAGCAGACTCGCTGGCAGGCGCCGTCGACGCAGGTCGCGCTCTGGAACGCGCCGGCCCGGCAGGCCGCGCCGCACCCACCACAGTTCGCCGGATCCGTCGCGATGCGGGCGCAGGCGCCGGCGCAGCACGCCTCGCCCTTGCCGCAGGCATTCCCGCACCGACCGCAGTTGGCCCGATCCGCGAGGGGGTCGACGCAGGCGCCGTTGCAGCAGGACCGACCGGCGGCGCAGGCGTGGCCGCAGGCGCCGCAGTTGCCCGGGTCGTCGAGCGGGTTTGTGCAACAGGTGACTAGGCCCGCTGGGCAGGTTCCTTCGGCGCCCGACGGGTGCGCCGTCGGGGTGCCCGTCGGCGCTGGATGGTGCGTCGGCGCGGCGGTCGGCGCCGCGGTCGACGCGTGCCCGGGCGTCGTGGCGTCGTGAGTTGGGCAGGGCTCGGGGGTTGGGCAAGCGCAGTGGCAGGCGTCGTGGCCGCCGGCTCCGTGGCCGGCCCCAGCGGCGTCCTGGCAGGTCTTGCCGTCGCAGGTTTGCCCCGCGGCGCAGCAACGACCACCGCAGCAGAGCGCGGCGCAGCAATCGGCCTGGGAGCCGCAGTCGTGGCCGCCCGCGCCACACTCCTGGCGCGCGACAACGGGTTGCCTGGACGAGGACACCGCGCCGCCCGTAATCAGCGCCGCGATCGCCCCGACGACCTGCCGGCGTGAGGCGCCGCGGGCAACCGTCCGCGCCAAACGGTCGAAGCGATCGCGATCCATGCGAGCCCTCCACCACGACGAGGCCGAGACGGACAAGGGCGTCGGCAGCGATAATGCGTTGTTTCGATTTGCTCACTACATCCTAGCCCATCGCATCACGACCTGCATCCCTCTCCGAGGCGGCCGTCATGGCCCAGTGACGGCCTCCGGGCGGCGAACCCCGCCTCCCGACGACGAGCTGCGCTCTTCGCGGATCGGCAGACGACGCCACGCCGCACGACGCTGCGGCCGTCATCCATCCGAGGCGGCCGCGCCCCGTACCGCCCAAGGAATCCGGCCAGATTGCTCCCAACGTGACACGATTGAGACTTGCCCATTGGGATGGCGGTGCCCGCCGGATCAGGAGCGCGAACCATCCAGCCACGGCCCGCAGATGACCAAAGGGAACGGCCAAGGGTGGTCGCTCAGGGCCGGGATGCGCCTCCCGCAGGTCCGTCGAGCCAGGCGCGGAGCGGGCGGATTGGCGTGACCGCACGAGATGATGCCTCCCGCTGGAGGAACCCCGTTCGTGTCAGCGCGTCAAAGATCGCCGCACCGAGCGCGCCGCCGAGGTGGGGCCGGCGCTCCGACCAATCGAGACACCCATAGGCGAAGAGGCGGCGGGCCTTGCCGGCGGCGTTGAGATCGACGCCCCGCGCATGGAGGGCGTGGACCCCGGCAGCGGTCAGGCCGTAGCGTAGCGGCTGCCCGGATCGGTCGGTGACGGTCAGCCAGTTGCGCTGGAGGAGCTCGTCGAGCAATTGAACACCGACGACGCCGGCGAGATGGTCGTAGCAGGTGCGCGCCCGACGAACCGGGGTGTTGTCCCGTGAGGCGGGTCCCGAGCGACCGGTCTTTCCAGCCGTCGCCAGCGTGGTCGGCGCGGCGCTCTGAAGGCCGGCGAGCGCCAGGCGAGCGCGGTCGGCGTCGACGCGATAGACCCGCTGCCGGCCGGACGTTGCCGACGTCACGAACCCGGCGGCCTTGAGGATCGCCAGGTGTGTCGAGACCCGCGGCTGCGCCAGTCCCAGGTGGACGGCCAGCTCGCTCACCGTCGCATCGCCGTCGAGCAGCAGCACCAGCAGGCGGAGCCGGGTTTCGTCCGCCAGGGCGCGGGCAACGTCCAGAACCCCCTGCCAATCATGCATCATGAGGGGAAGATAGGTTGATGATGGTTCGCTGTCAATGGGCCGCGACGAAATGTCCCTGTTCAGACAGATGCGAGGACAGGGCGAAGCTGGGAGCCGTTACATGGCACGATCGCGCGATCCTTGGCCCGTGTCCTGCCGGGAATCATGCCAACGAACGGAATCGTACAATCGGCGTCGGCAGCCCCGGTCGCTGGTCGGTGCCGCCCGCTGCAACCCCTGACCGCGACACGAGGAACCGCGTCCTTGTCCAATCAACCAATGATCGATATCCACCTTCACCTGTTGCCCGGAGTTGACGACGGCTCGCCATCGCTTGAGATTTCCCGCGCCATGCTCGAGTTGGCCCGCGCGGTGGGCTTTCACACCCTGGTGGCGACGCCGCACCTGGAGGGTCCGCTCGCGCCGTCGTACCGCGGCAAGGTCGAGGCCGCGCTTGACGACGTTCGCACAGTTGCCGCCGACGTCGGCGTTCGCGTCGAGCTCGGCTTCGAGATTCAGCTGACGCCTGATCTTGTCCGGCGGCTTGAAGGCGGCGAGCCGGTCACCCTCGGTGGGAGTCGGGCGGTCCTGGTCGAGCTGCCGTTTGCGGCGTGGCCGCTCCATACCGAGCACACGCTCTTCGACCTGCAGACGGCGGGCTTTCAGCCAGTGCTCGCCCACCCCGAACGGTACGCCGAGGTCCAGGCCAACCCCGAGCGCGCCATCGGGCTGGCCGAGCGCGGAATCCTTCTCCAAGCCACGATCGGGAGTGCTGTCGGGCTGTTCGGGCGCCGTGCCCAACAGGTGACGGAGGAGCTGCTCCGCCGGGACGCCGTCGCCGTGCTCGCGACCGATGCCCATTCAGCCGGACGGCGATTCGTCTCCGTCACCGCCGGGCTGACACGGGTCCGCGCGCTGATCGGCCCCGACCGGCTCGGCCAGTTGGTCGCTGACAATCCGGCCGCTCTCCTCGGCGGTGATCCGTTGCCCCCTCGGCACCCCCTGCTCGTTCCACCCGAAGCAGACGGTTTGCGCAAGAAGCTGCGGCGCGTGGCATCCAAGCTGAGAGCCTGATCGTCTCTTCCACACCTCACTGAGACTGTGGTACAGTTTTCGGCGGGCGCGCGTGCGCTGGTCCCCGATAGCTCAATGGTAGAGCGACCGGCTGTTAACCGGTAGGTTCTAGGTCCGAGTCCTAGTCGGGGAGCCGCTCTGACCCGATCACGTCGCCCGTGCGGAGTTTGCCCCCCGTAGCGAGACCGGGTCGGGATCACAACGGATTGGCGGCGGGGAGCTTTCTCAAAGCCGGGAGCGGTCAGCCGTTCGCCGGCTTTCTTTGTTTCCGCGGCGTACCGGCGGAGGCCCGGCATGGCAAAGCGGTCGAAGCAACGGTGGACTCACACAACGCATGACCTGCCGGACAACCACGGTTGGCGGTGCAAACCCGGCTATAAGATCTTCGTCGCTGATCGCGGTGCCGTCCGCTTCGACTTCCCGGCAGACTGGATCGTCACCCCCGGCGACGACTCGATCCGGTTCAACGACCGCGAGCCACCCGATGACGACTGCATTCTCCAGGTCTCCGTCCATCGCCTGCCGCCCGGCATTGACTGGTCGGGGCTCCCGCTCAGGACCCTGTTGGACGCCATCGGCGACGAGAACGACGGCGAGCGCAAGTCGCTCGCGCGGGGCACGATCGTCGAAGTCAAGCGGCCGGACCTCGAGCTTGCCTGGTACGAGTCGCGATTCCTGGATGTCAAACAGAACCGGGAAGCGATCTCCCGCGTCTGTCTCGCCCGCGCGAAGAACATCCAGCCGTTGATTACCATCGACTTCTGGCCGGAAGACCTGAACCGACTCGACCCGGTGTGGAACGAGGTGCTGCGGTCGCTGCAGATCGGCCAGCACATCGAAGACCCCACTCGGTATTACATGCATTGATCGACGGCCGGGCGCGTTCAGGAGTCGCCACCATGCCACCCGAACCCAGACTCCTCGAACGAACGGCGGCGCTCAAGCAGCAACTCCTCGAGCTCGCCCAGAGTCAGCGGTTCCGCCGCGAGGTCGCCGAGCAGTTCTCGACCGCGCTGGGACCACAGGGCGCCCGGGACGAGGGTGAGTTCGCCTTCACCATGGATGAGATCCTGCTTCAGCATCGCTTCTCCGAGGGCAAGACGCTCGTCGAGCATTTTGTCGAGCAACACCGGGACCTGCCGGAGGCGGAACGGCAGCTGCTCCTGGGCTGGCGCAACGCGCGCCAGGGCATGTTTCGTGTCGACCAAAATGACGGCGGGTCGCTCCTGCTCTTCAACCTCATCGACGATCTGTCCTATCGCGTCTACTCCAACGTCGGCCGCGCGTTCTACGATCGGGTGGAGACCGGGATGTTCCTGCTGGCCCGGCTGACACCGCTCGGCGATGAGTGGCTCTTCAGCGGGGGCACGATTCCTCTGCCACCTGCCGCCCAGAACGCCGCCTACGAGATCGCGCTGTCGCTCGCCCAACGCGTTCCGGCGGTCGTCTTTCAGAATCCTGCCTTGCTGGAGCTTGGCTGGAAGCTGCAGCGGCAAGAACGGCAGGACTTCATCGAGCACTTCGGCAGCGACACCGTCGTCGTCCCCGGCAAGCAGCTCGCGCGGCGGATGGATGAGTACATGCGGTGGCGCATGAGCGGCAAGCGCGACGCGAGCGGGAAGACGGTCGTTGAGCGCGCGACCGAACGCGACGGCACCCCACCTCAGATCCCACGCATAGAGATTCCGGAGGATATCCGGCGCAGCGATTCGGTGGGCATCATCTACGATGAGAGCGACGGGCTCCACTTCTTGCCCGAGTTCGGACTCGTCGAAGAGACGTTCGCCGACCCCGCGCGCCTCGAGGATCCTGCTCACGAGGACGCCATCCTCAATTACCTCGAGAGTCCGGGCATCATCCCGCTTCCCCTGCGGCGCCTGGGCGATCGCGACCCGGACAAGGCGACGCGAGTCTTTCGGACGTTGCTCGACGATCCGGGATTCTCTTGGCCCCAAGACAGCGAGCGATTGTTGCGCGACTACAAACCCGTCTATTACGCCGACCCGCCCTTGCCGAGCGTGACGCCATTACCCGATGACCTGGCCGGCTTTAGCCGCACGCCACGCCACGCCAAGCACCCAGGACGCAACAACCCCTGCACCTGTGGCAGCGGCAAGAAATACAAGCATTGCCACGGTCGCCAGTCACGCTAAGGAGCCGCCCATGTCCCAACGGCACTGGGTGTTGACCCCAACAGTGGTGGAAAGAAGATCCCGGAGGCAGTCAAGATCACCACCAAGCGCCGGCTCGAGGCGTTCGCCGCACAACACTTTGCCGGCCAGTACACGCGGCTCGAGATCCGCTTCCGCGGTCAGTTCTGCTACGTCGACGCCTACACCGAACCGGTGGCACCACCGAATTGGCCCCCCGCCGACTGGGGCGAATCGCGCGAGGAATACCTCGCGCGCCTCCAATCCACCCCGACCCATCTCTGCCGGCTGCGCTACTTCGGCGATGCCGAGCGGTGGGGCTTTGGCTTCTTCGCCTACTCCTCTGAGAAGTACGAGCTCGCGATGTTCCCCAGCGGTGACTTCTTCGGCCCACCCGAGGACGCCTTCCGCGTCGCCGCCGAGCTGTATCTCGGCAACGGCTGAGCCGGGCCTGCCGTTCGTGCCAATTCCAGTACTCGGAGCCGGATGCTCGGCGGGCATTGGAGTGAGCGCCGTTGATGAGGCGCCTCCCCGCTCCTGTCATCCTGAATGACGCGATCGGACCACCCCCGACTGAGGATGCCTGTCCAAACCCGGTAGCCCACGCAAGGCCGGGCCGCCGGGTTTGGACAGTCGATGCTTCTGCAGACTCAGGCTACCCATTCGCGGTTCGTCCGCAGGGGGCGCCGCTTGCTGCGCCCTGCTGATTGCCTTGGCTGACGCTCAGCTTCACCCTAGCCGCCGATTAGATGCTGTAGTTCGGGATCAGTGGGCGAGCGAGCTGCCGCGCGACGAGTGTTTCGAGCGTGATCGAGCGAAGAAACTCGACCGATCGGTTCTGCAGCTCGTGCCACGCGTCATGCACCGGGTCCGGGGCGTCGGCGCCGCCGGGATGGGGATGGGCGTGCCGATCGAACCCGTCGAGCACCAGGAGCACATCCCACAACGTGATCTCACCCGGTTCCCGCGCCAGCTCGTGACCGCCCGCCGGTCCGCGCGTGCTCCGCACCAACCCCGCGCGATTCAGCGAGCCGAGCACCTGATGGAGGTAGGCTTCGGGCACCCCTTGGCGCGCCGCGATCTCACGACTCTGGATCGGCCCCTGCCCGTCGTGCAGGGCCAGGTCAAACAGCGCTCGAACGCCGTAATCCGCCCTGCTGGAGACGCGCATTGAGTACCTCGTTCATCCTGCCCAGCCGGTAGCCTTCGAGATCCAACGCGACGTAGTGGTAGCCGGCGGCCTTGACCCCAGCCACGATCTCCCCGCTCCGCTCCAGCGCCTCGTCCATCTGCTCCGCCGGGAACTCCAGACGGGCGACCGCGTCGTGATGCCGCACGCGGAATCCTCGAAAGCCCAGCCCGCGCAGGAAGGTCTCGGCCGCGGCGACCTGTCTGAGCTTCTCAACCGTGATCGGGTCGCCGTACGCGAAGCGGGACGAGAGGCAGGCGGCAGCCGGTTTGTCCCACGTCCTGAGCCCCAGCTCCTGGGAGATCTCGCGGATCTCGCTCTTGGTCAGTCCGACCTCCTGCAGCGGGCTGCGGACGCCGAGGTCATGTGCCGCGCGCAGACCCGGTCTGAAGTCCCCGACGTCGTCGGCGTTCGTTCCATCGACGACGACGGCCAGCCCGCGCTGAGCCGCGGTCTGCTTCAGCCGCGTATAGAGCTCCGTCTTGCAAAAGAAGCAGCGTTGATGGCTGTTGTCGGCATACCGGGGATCGGTCAGCTCCATCGTCCCGACGACCAGATGCTCGGCGCCGATCTCGTTGGCGATTTCACGCGCTTCGTCCATCTCCTCGGGCGCGTATGACTGCGAGAGACCGGTTGCCGCGACCGCCCCGGCGCCCAGGACGTCGTGCGCGACGTGGAGCAGCAGCGTGCTGTCCACGCCACCCGAAAAGGCGACGAGGACCGTCTCCATCCCCCGCAGGGTCTCCCGCAGATCGTTGTATTTGGCGTCGAACAAACGCACGAATCGCGGCCTCCCTGCGGACCTTTCAGGGCGCATCCTCCCCGCCCTGCCGCATCCTACCAGCGGGCAAAGCGCATCCGCAACCACCAGGGTAGGAAGCACTCTCGTCATGATCGGTCAAGATGCTAGTATTTGATGCGTCCGGGAATCCCGGACGGCTTACGGGCTCATTCTGTAGCTCTATGGATCGGTAGGGTTGCCGCCTCTGACCGGCGACGGTGATCGGTCGCGGCACCCATGCTCAGATGGAGGCGGATGTCCATGGCAGAGAACCCGGTCGTTCAACTCAACGAGCTGTATCAGCAATTCTGCGACCGCAAGATCGGCCGGCGCGAGCTCATCCTGCGCGCGAGCGGTCTCGGCCTCTCGGCCGTCGCACTCTCCCGCTTTTTCAACGCCATCCCGGCATCGGCGCAGGATGCGTCGCCAGCGGCATCGCCGGTGGCGTCTCCGGCCGCGACCTACCCGCCGATCAAGTCGATCACGCGGGACGAGTACAAGGCCCGGCTCGCCGAAAAGTTCCCCTTCACCAAGGATCCGGGGGCCGCCAAGAAGGGCGGCAAGCTGATCATGGGGGAGAGTGCCACCAGCGACCTCAACACCTTCAACCCGGTTCTGGCGAACAGCTTCCCGACGGTCGACGTCAACGCCTTGATGTTCGAGTACCTCTCCGGCAGCAGCCCCGTCGACGGCAGCTTTGTCCCGGGGCTGGCCGATTCCTGGGAGATCGCGTCGGACGGCAAGACCTATACCTTCCACCTCCACCCTGGCGTTACCTGGCACGACGGTAAGCCGTTTACGGCCGACGATGTCGTCTTCAGTTTTGACGCGCAGGCGAATCCCAAGACCGGCAGCTCCTATACGAGCAGCTTCGTCGGCGCGGTCGCCAGCTACAAGAAACTGGACGACCTGACGGTCCAGGTGATCGCCGTCGATGTCTTTGCCCCGGTGGTCTTTCTGGGCAACGCGGTCGCGCCGATCGTCGCGAAGCACCTGTGGGAGAGCGTCCCCTTCGACAAGTGGAAGGCGGACCCGGGCTCGACGGCCAAGGATCCGTCTCGCATCGTCGGGACCGGCGCCTTCAAGTTCAAGGAGCGCAACGAGGCCGACGGCACGACGACCCTCATCCGGAACGATGCCTACTACGATGGCCCGCCCATCGTCGACCAGTTCATCTTCCAGACCCGACCGGATGATACGGCCGCCATCGAGGCACTGCGCGCGGGCGAGGTCGATTTTGTCGACGCCGTGCCGCCGTCCGATGTCAAGTCGCTCAAGGCGCAGGCGAACCTGGACGTGGCGCTCTACCCGTCCTTCTTCTTCCGCTTCTACGGGTACAACCTCGATCCCGCCAAGACGCCGCTGTTCCAGGACGTCAAGGTCCGTAAGGCGCTGTTCATCGCCCTGGACCGGCAGTCGGTCGTCGACAACATTCAGTTCGGCTTTGCGGAGGTTGCGCAGGGAACGCAGCCTCAGTTGTCACCCGCCTACGCTCCCGACCAGATCAAGACGAAGTACACCTTCGACCCCGAGGGAGCCAAGAAGCTGCTCGACGACGCCGGTTGGAAGGTCGGAGGCGACGGCATCCGCGCCAAGGACGGCACCACGCTCGCGTTTGAGGTCATGTACGGTCGGTCCACGGAAAACGATCAGACGATCGCCTACATGCAGCAAGCTTGGAAGGCGATCGGCGTCGCGATGACCCCGAATCCCGTCGACTTCAGCAAGGTGCTCGTCCCGGCAATCAGCGAGAACTTCAACTATCAGATTGCCTTCCTTGCCTTCCAGTGGACGGTGTCGGGCGATCAGTCCGCCATGTTCAGCAGTGACCAGTACAAGCAGGGGTTCAACTTCATGAAGTATTCGAACCCCGCGGTTGACAAGCTGAATCAGCAGGCGAATCGCGAGCTCGACGACAAGAAGCGCCGGCAGCTGTTGATCGATTCGGCGAATCTGGTCAACGAGGATCTGCCGGTGGGCATCCTCTCCTTCCGGCAGGGCCGCACCGGCTACAACAAGAAGCGCCTGCACAACTTCGTACCCAACGCGCTCGGTGGGCTCCTCTGGAGCGTGTCGTTCGTCTGGGTCGAGAGCTAGACCTGTCATTGTGACGGTGCGGGGGCGGCGGCGCCCCCGCACCGTCGCCGTCGACGCCGAAGCTCTCCACCGGCTGAAAGGTCGGGTCGATGACGACCTACATCATTCGCCGCTTGCTGCTCATGGTCCCGCTCCTCTTCGGGATCACCCTCCTGAGCTTCATCATCGTCAACGCGGGCGGCAACCCGATCAATCGCTTTGAATTGGGCCCCCGCAGCCGACCGGAGGACATCGCGCGCATCAGGTCGAACCTTGGCTTGGACAAACCCTGGTATCAGCGGTACGGGACCTGGGTCAGCCATGTGGCTCGCGGCGACCTCGGCCTCTCGCTGGAGACCTTCACCCCGGTCACCGACCGCATCCTGACCGTGCTGCCCAATACCTTGCTGCTGTCCGTCCTCGCCGTGGCGCTTTCGCTGACCATCGCGATCCCAATGGGCGTCTATTCGGCGGTCTATCGGAGCACGATCTTCGACCGCTTCGCGACGGTAGCCTCAGTCGCCGGGTACGCGGTCCCGACCGTCTGGCTCGGGCTGCTCCTGATCATCCTCTTCTCCGTCAAGTTTCGAGAGTGGGGGCTGCCCTATCTCCCGGTCGGCGGCGTGCGCGACCTGCGCGGCGACTCCGGGTTCGTCGATCGCGTCAAGCACCTGATCCTGCCCGTGATCGCCCTGGCGCTGCCCCAGGTCGCGGGCTGGTCGCTCTTCCTCCGCTCGTCAATGCTCGAGGTGATCCGGCAGGATTTCGTCCGGACCGCGGACGCCAAGGGTCTCCGATCGCGCACAGTCCTGTACCGCCATGCCTTCCGCAACGCCCTCCTACCGCTCATCACGCTGGTCGGTTTGAGCTTACCCGATCTCTTCGGCGGGTCGGTCATCGTCGAGAACGTCTTCGCCTGGAACGGGATGGGCCGTCTCACGGTCAACGCTATCTTCAAACAGGACTACACCCTGATTCTGGGAACCACGCTTTTCTTCGCGGTGCTGATCCTGCTCGGCAACCTGATCGCCGACATCTTGTACGTCGTCTTCGATCCGCGCATCCGCTACACCTGAGGAGTCTCAACCTGGTCGGCGCGGGTCACCCTGCCCAGCCGACCGCGCCGGTTCTCACCCCGATCGCCTTGAAGGGTCTCCAGCTATGGCGCAGCAAACCGAACCGTTGATCGGAGCCACGGACAGCGCGCTGCTTCGTCCCGTTCCGCTTTCAGACGCCGGGTTGTCGCGCAACCAGGTACGGTCGTCGCCCGGCTACTGGTCGCGCGCCTGGCGCCGCTTCCGACGAAACACGGTGTCCATGGTCGCGCTCGGTACGACCATCCTGATTGTCGCGTTCGTTCTGAGCGCACCGCTCATCTCACGCTACGTCACCCACTACGACTACGCCGAGAATCACCTGCCGGACAAGCTCACGCCGCCGTTTGCCGACAGGTACCTGTTGGGCAGCGACGGGAACGGCCGCGATGTCTTGACCCGGCTTGCCTTCGGCGGACGCATCTCGTTGATGATCGCGGCGCTCGGTTCGATCTCCCTCCTCCTGATCGGCGGCACGATCGGCGCCGTCGCCGGCTACACCGGCGGGATCGTCGATTCGATCGCCATGCGCATGGCGGACGTTCTGCTGTCGATCCCGACCCTCGCGCTGCTGATCCTGATCGGCTCCCTGTATCGACCGCCACCGGCCTATCTCGCCTTCTTCATCGCGGTGTTTGGCTGGTCAGGTGTCGCCCGGTTGGTTCGCGGCGAGGTGCTGTCGCTGCGCAGTCGCGACTACGTCGAAGCGGCGCGCGTACTCGGGGCGAGCCGAGCACGGATCATCGTCCGCCACATCTTCCCGAACGTCGTCCCGATCATCGTCGTCTGGGCATCGCTCATCATTCCATCCCTGATCTTGATTGAGGCCGGACTCAGTTACCTCGGCGTTGGCGTCCGCGTGCCGACCCCGTCCTGGGGCAACATGCTTCAGGACTCGAAGCAATTTGTCCGCGAGGCGTGGACGCTCGTCTTCATCCCCGGCTTCATGATCTACATCACGGTGCTGTCCATTAATCTGGTCGGCAGCGGGCTTCGCGACGCGCTCGATCCGCGGCTCAACCAGTAACCGCAAGCCAGGCACGCGGCGAGTCTCCTGGCCGGGGGCCACCGTGCGACCTAGGCGGTCCGCTGGGTGCTCGCCGTGCGGCAGAACCGTGACCGGCACGACCGACTGCGCGCGAGGGTGACACGGTGAAGGGATACATCCTGCGCCGAGTGCTCCAGATGATTCCGCTCCTCTTCGGCGTCAGCTTCCTCACCTTCGCGATCGTCAACCTCGTGCCCGGTAGTCCCGTCAGCGGGTTGCAGCTCAATCCCAAGATGCACCCCGCCGACGTCGAGCGCATCCGGCACAACCTCGGTCTCGACAAGCCCTGGCCAGAGCGCTATGTCATCTGGGTCAGCCAGGCGCTGCGCGGCGATCTCGGGCTGTCCTTGACGAACGCGACCCCGGTGCGCGATCGCCTCCTCGGCGTGCTCCCAAACACGCTGCTCCTCACGACGACGTCGCTCCTGCTCGCACTCTCGGTGGCGATCCCGCTCGGCATCGCCTCGGCCGTCAAACGCAATTCCCTCCTCGACCACGCGACGACGATCCTGGCGACCGCGTTCGCCGCGATCCCGACTTTCTGGCTCGGGCTGCTAATGATCATTCTCTTCGCCGTCAAGTTCGGCGAGTGGGGGCTGCCCTCGCTGCCGGTCGGGGGCATGCGCGATCTGCGCGGCAGCTCCGGGCTGGTCGATCGCGCCCAGCACTTGATCCTGCCCGCCACCGCCCTCGCCCTCGTCCAAATCTCCGGCTGGACCCGCTTCATCCGCTCCTCGATGCTGGAAACGATCAATCAGGATTACGTGCGCACCGCCCAGGCAAAGGGATTGCCCAACCGGACCGTCATCTACCGGCACGCATTCCGAAACGCGCTGATTCCGCTCGTGACGCTCGTCGGCCTCGCTGTCCCGGACGTCTTCGGCGGGGCCTATCTCATCGAGCAGATCTTCTCCTGGAACGGCATCGGCCGCCTTACCCTGCAGGCGACGCAGAGCAACGACTACACGCTGATCATGGGCGCCACGTTGCTGTTCGCGGTCCTGACCATGGTCGGCAACCTGCTCGCGGACGTGCTCTATGCGATTGTCGACCCGCGAATCGGCTACGATTGACCGGGGCGTGTGACCGATCGATTCGGCGGCGGTGCCGAGATAGCACGCGAGGTGGAAGTGGCGGCGGGCGATGGGGTCCGGGGCTGAAGCACTCTCCGGCGAACAGGGCGCTCCTGGAACGTCGGATCACGCGGCGAAGCGCCTGGCCCTCTCGCGGAACGAGCTCAGGTCGACGCCGGGCTTGTACCGCCGGGCCTGGCGCCGCTTTCGCCAAAATCGGGTTGCGGTCGCCGCGCTCGTCATCGTCGTCGCGATCGTCGTCTTCGTCCTGTGCGCCGATCTGATTGCCTCGTACCTGACGGGGTTCAGCTACAAGGAGAACCACTTGGATGCGAAGCTCTCGCACCCGGGCGGGAATGGATACATCCTCGGCAGCGACGGCAACGGCCGCGACATCTTGACCCGCCTCGCCTACGGGGGACGGGTCTCGCTGACGGTGGCGGCCCTGGCGACGCTGTCGACCCTCGTCATCGGCGGTGCCATCGGGGCGACGGCCGGGTACTTCGGCGGTCTCGCCGACGTGCTGCTGATGCGTTTCGCCGACGTCCTGTTGTCGATTCCGACGCTGTCGCTGCTGATCCTGATCTCCACCCTCCATCGACCCGGCGCCGTGCTTCTGTCGCTCTTCATCGCCGCCGTCGGGTGGCCGGGCGTCTCTCGTCTGATCCGGGGTGACGTCCTCTCCCTGCGCCGCCGGGATTTCATCGAAGCGGCGCGGGTGATCGGCGCCTCGGATCGGCGCATCGTGTCGCGCCACATCTTCCCGAACGTCGCACCCACCCTCGCCGTCTGGGCGTCCCAAGTCGTGCCGGGCTTCATCCTGACCGAAGCGGCCCTCAGCTTCGTCGGCCTGGGCGTGCGCATGCCGACGCCCTCCTGGGGCAACATGCTGGAAGAGGCGCAGCAGTTCTACCGGACCAACTGGACGAACGTCTTCGTCCCCGGCTTCATGATTTTCCTGACGGCGCTGTCGGTCAACCTGATGGGAAACGGTCTGCGCGACGCCTTCGATCCTCGCCTGAGCGACTGACCAGATTGGTTACGGCCTCGCGCCCGTCCACGGTCACCGGATCATGATCGAGTCGCACTCACTCGGCGAAGAACGTCCCCGCTCCCTCGGCGGCGGCAAGGGTCGGTGGATCACCGTCGCCCTGGTCGGGTTCGTCCTTCTGATCACCGCTTTCGCCGTGGCGACCGACGGCCGCCGCCTCGCCTCGGCGCTACGGGGCTTCACCTGGGGACTGATCGTCCCAATCCTTGCGCTCACCCTCTGGAACTACGCCTGGCGCTTCGTGAAGTGGCAGCTCTACCTCCGGGAGCTGGCCGTGGCACCGCTGCCGACCCGTCTCAGCCTCCGGATTTTCCTGGCCGGGTTCGCCATGTCGATCACACCGGGCAAGGTCGGCGAGCTGGTCAAGGCGGTTTACCTCCGGCGGTTCACCGGCTCGCCGGTGAATCGGATGAGTGCGATCGTCGTCGCGGAACGCGCGAGCGACGCCCTGGCGATGATGATTCTGGCGGCGCTCGCCGCGACCGACCTGGCCTACGGTCGCTCCCTGATCCTGCTCCTGGCCCTCGCGGCGATCGCGGCAATCCTGGTGCTGCAGCGGCCCGGCGTCCTGACCGCGCTGCTGGCGCGGGTGGCCGGTTGGCCGCTCGTGGGGCGCGTTGTCCACCACGCCGTCGCCTTCGTCGAGGCGTCCGGCACGCTCTTTCGCCCTCGGATCTTGGGGCAGGCGGTGGGGCTAGGCGTCGTCTCCTGGACCGGCGAGTGCGTCGCGTTTTTTCTGGTTCTGATCGGTCTCGGCATCACTGCCACGCCCCGGCTCCTGATCACCGCAACCTTTATCCTGGCCATTTCGTCCCTTGCCGGCGGAGCGTCGCTGCTTCCCGGCGGATTGGGCATTGCGGATGCCAGCATCGCTGGTATGCTCTTGCTCCTGGTCAAGGATGGGGAGATGACGCGCGGCGTCGCCACGGCGGCCACGCTGCTGATACGCTTCGCAACGCTCTGGTTCGCCGTCCTCATCGGCTCCGTCGCCGTCGCCTCCCTTGAGCGCCGGCTCCGCCGGGACGAGCGCGAGGCGGCACCGCCGTCGGGACCGGGTGTCGATGAATCGGTCACGGAACGCGCGCTCGGGGTCTCAACCGGACGCGCCGGCACCGGGGCCTCGCGGGATGGAGGGAACGCGTGATCGTCTGCCCCAACTGTGGCGCGTCGAACGAACCCGGAAACCGCTTCTGCGCCAGCTGCGGCGCGGATCTGCGATCGCTGACGTCCAGCAAACCCGGGCAGAGTCCCCAACCGTCCCCGTCGCCCCCTCCGGCACCCACCTTCCCGCCCGTCCCGCCGGCCACGCCGCTGCCGCCGACCTCGCCCGAATGGCGGATGTCCGACCCAGGCTCCATTGCGCCGCCACCGCGTCAGCGGCGGACGTGGCTGTGGATCGTGTTGGGCATCGTCGGCGCGATCCTGCTCTGCTGCTGCCTCGTCGTCATCTGGGGCGCCACCGTCGGCAAAGACACGATCAACGACCTGGGAACTCGGGTTTCCCGGCAACTGACCGAGACGGCCGCGACAAAGACACCGACTCGGTAGCCGTCCGCTCGGTCTTCGCCGAAGGTCCGCCCTTCCGTCACGCAAGAGGCCGACGCCGCTGACGGTACCGGCCTCTTGCGCACTCGGCGGGTTGGTCGATGTTACCGATCGTCCCTGGGGAACGGCGGGCGTCGATCGCCACCGCCCGGGTCGGAGCGAAAGCCGCCCGGCCGCGGTCCGCCGCGATCGTCGCGGCGGGGGCCCCGGTCAAACCCGCCGTCGCGGCGGGGGCCACGCTCCCGGTCCGGCTTCGCCTCGGGCAGCTCGCCCGTCAGCGCCGCCCGGCGAGAGAGGCTGACCTTCCCGTTCGGCGCCACATCGGTCACCATCACCGTGATCTCGTCGCCGACGTTGAACAGGTCTTCCACCCGGTTGACGCGGACCGCCGGGTCCTCGGACAGCTCGGAGATGTGGACCAGCCCGTCGCGTCCCGGAAAGAGCTCGACGAACGCGCCGTAGGGCATGACGCTGACGATCCGGCCCGTGAACAGATCGCCCCGCTCGATGCGGACCTCCTGAGTCGCCCCGAGAATGCGCTGCACCGCCTTTTCGACCCCCTCGGGATCGGCGGAGGAGATGGACACGGTGCCGTCGTCCTCGATGTCGATCTTGGTGTTCGTCTCGTCCTGCAGGGCGCGAATGTTCTTGCCGCCGGGGCCGATGATGCCCCCGATCTTGTCCGGGCTGACCTTGATCCTGGTCACCCGCGGGGCATACTTCGACAGGCTCGCGCGCGGCTTCGCGATCGTCTCCAGCATCTTGCCCAGGATGAGCTGCCGCCCGGCATGCGCCTGCTCCAACGCCTGGCGCATGATCTCGGGCGTAATGCCCTTGACCTTGATGTCCATCTGGATCGCGGTGACGCCCTGGGACGTCCCCGCGACCTTGAAGTCCATGTCGCCGAGCGCGTCCTCCATCCCCTGGATGTCGCTGAGGATCACCGAGTGGTCGTCGCCCTCGATGAGGCCCATGGCAATGCCGGCGACAGGCGACACCAGTGGCACACCGGCGTCCATCAGTGCGAGGCAGGCGCCGCACACCGAGGCCATCGATGTCGAGCCGTTGCTCGAGAGGATCTCGGTGACGATGCGCACCACGTACGGGAAGTCGGCGTCGTCGGGCATGACGTTGTGCAGCGCCCGCTCGGCCAGGGCGCCGTGACCGATCTCGCGGCGTCCGGGAGCACGCTGGAAGCGGGCCTCCCCGACCGAGTAGGGCGGGAAGTTGTACTGGTGCATGAAGCGCTTGAACTCTTCGAGTCCAAGCCCATCGATCCTCTGCTGGTCCTGGCCGGAGCCGAGGGTGACGATCGACAGTGCCTGCGTCTGGCCGCGGGTGAAGATCGCGCTTCCGTGGGTGCGGGGCAGCACGCCGACCCGCGTCCAGATCGGGCGAATCTCGTCGGTGCGACGGCCGTCGGGACGGATGCCCTCGTTGAGGATGGCGGAGCGAACCGCCTTCTTGGTCTCGGACTCGAACGCCTTGCTGATGTCGGTGCGCTTGTCGGGAAAGCGCTCGGCGAGCTGTGCGTTGGCGTCGGCCTTGAGGTCGTCGAGCTGACGCTCGCGCGTGGCCTTGTCGACGTTGCGCGCCGCCTGGCCGATGCGGTCGGCGACCAACTCGTGCACCGCGGCGGCCACGTCGGGGTCGGTGGTCACGGGCGGGTACTGCATGGTCGGCTTGGCGCCGAGCGCGTTGCGAATGTCGAGCTGGAACTGGACGAGGCGCCTGATCTCGTCATGGGCCATGCGCATCGCCTGGAGCATCAGGTCCTCGGGAACCTGACGGGCGCCCGCCTCGACCATGCTGATCGAGTCGGCGGTGCCGGCGACCACCAGGTCGAGCTCGGACTCGGCGATCTGCTGCAGGGTGGGGTTGAGGATCAGCTGGCCGTCGAGCATGCCGACCCGCACGCAGCCGACCGGGCCGCCGTGGGGGATGTCGCTGATCGCCAGCGCCAGTGAGGCACCCGTGACTGCGAGCGTGGTGGGGTCCTGCTCCTGGTCGGCGCTGAGGACGGTGGCGATGATCTGGACGTCGTTGCGGAAGTCCTTGGGGAAGAGCGGGCGCAGTGGGCGGTCGATCATCCGGCTGGCGAGGACGCCGGCCTCGCTCGGGCGACCCTCGCGGCGGGGGAAGCTGCCCGGGATGCGACCAACCGAGTAGAGCTTCTCCTCGTAGTCGCAGGTGAGCGGGAAGAAGTCGATGCCCTCACGGGGGGTGCGGTTGGCTGTGGCGGTGACGAGCACGACTGTGTCGCGACAGCGGATGAAAAGGGCGCCGTTCGCCTGCTCGGCGACGTCTCCGGTCTCGACGATCAGCGGCTGACCCGCGTAATCGGATTCAAATTTCTGGTAGGCCATTGGGTCTCCTGTTGAGTGGATGACCCGGACGCGAGCGGACCTGATGCCGCCTCGCGCGGATGGTGGTGAGATTGGTGTCTGGAGGTCGGCGGGCGGCTCGCGCCGGTTGGCTGCGGTGCCGCATGGTGCCGAGGTCCAGGCGCCAACCTCTCACCGCTGCGCGAAGCTGCAGGGGACGTCGCTCCCGGATCGAAAAACGGTTGGGTGTCTGAGATGTGGGGCCCACCGGTCAGGCGGGCTGTGCGCAGCCCTCCGTGGAGTGGACCGTCGAACGTGAGCGCATCGCTTAGCGACGAAGCCCCAGCTGGGCGATGATCGCGCGGTAGCGCTCGACGTCGGTGCGGGTGAGGTAATCGAGAAGCCGGCGGCGCTTGCCGACCAGCTTGAGCAGGCCACGGCGCGAGGCGTGGTCCTTGGGGTGGTCGCGGAGATGCTCGGTGAGCGCGGCGATGCGGTCGCTGAGGACGGCGATCTGCACCTCCGCCGACCCGGTGTCGGTGCCGTGGCGGCGGTGTTCGGCGATGATCTCCGACTTTGGTCGAACTGCGGTCAAGTGCTTCTCCGTGGGCCCGGTTGGGCTGTCGCCGGTCGGGGAGCGGAGCCGCGTGGCGCATTCCCGATGCGCCAGAACCGAGCGGGGCTCTCCGAAGGTCACCGTGAGTCTACCAGCAACACGAGTTCAGCGGCCCGCCGTGCGCGGCTGTGGCGCCCCCAGCGCTGGGCGGGGACAATGCGCCGCTAGGCTGCGCCGACGCAGAGGTTGAGGATGCCAGGGAGGCAGGTCAGCGTGGCCGGCGCTCTGCCCACCTGCTCGCCCTCGATGTCGAAGAGGAGTGGCAGGTTGCTGAGCGGTTCGACGCGCACTGTGGCGGCCCGCCTGACGATCACACCGGGCTGGCGGAGGTGGGTGCCGCGGTACACGGAGGGGACCGCCATCAGAGTGCGGACGCGTCCCCGCGCGGGGATGACGACGATGTCGAAGAGACCATCGTCGAGCTGCGCGTCAGGCGCGATGCGCATGCCACCGCCGAAGCAGCGGCCGTTGGCCACGACCACGTTCTGGATCTCGCACTCGATGACCTCGCTGTCCAGGGAGAGGCGGATCGGGCGGCCGCTGAAAGTCGTGAGTGCCCTGAGCGAGATGCCAAGGAACACTATGGTGCCGCGGAGTCCGCCGCCCTTGCTGGCACTGCGATTGACCCGGGCCACGACCTCACCGCCGACGCCGCAGTCGGCGATGTTGACGAACTGGCGAGGGGCGGTGGACGGATCGTCGTACGTGATTCGGCCGGCGTCGATCCTTCGGACGTGGTTGGCGCGGAGGATGGCGGCGAGCTCGTTGGCATCCGTGGGTAGCGGTGCGGTCCGCCGGAAGTCGCCACCCGTGCCACTGGGGAGCATGCCGAGGATGGCGTTGGGGTTGAGCACGAGGCCGTCGGGGCTGAAGAAGCCGTTGACGACCTCGTTGAGAGTGCCATCGCCTCCGGCAGCGACGACTCGGGTGTAGCCGGACCCCAGCGCGGCGCGGGTTACCGCGGTGGCATCGAAGGGGGCTGTGGTGTGGTGGATATCGTGGGGTACGCCCGCTTCGGTCAGGGCCCGGCGGAGAGCGGGCCATCGCCTGGCGGTGCGACCACCGGCGCTGGCGGGGTTGACGATCACCAGCGTGCGGGGCTGGTCGACGCTCTCCCCGCTCATGGTCCGCGGATGGTATCGGCGGGGTTGAGGGCGCTGTCACGGAGACGCGACTGTCAACGTCGCCCCGGATGGCGTCGCGAGTTCGCGACCGGTCACGGATTCATACAACGACCAGGCAGCCACCAGGTGGTTGTGATCGTCGTGTGATTGCCGACGGAACGCGCCTCACGGCAGAATGGAGACGGGTGCCGCCGGTTGGGTTGGCGGGGCGAGCATCGGGTGGAAAGGGGGGACCAGATGGGCGCGCCGCGGGCCAAGACGGTCGTGTACCGTCAGGAGGTCCTGAGACACGATGGAAGGGCATGAAATGGTCCTGGCCGGCGGCATCCGCGTCGGTACGGTGGCGGTGGCGGCGCTGGTCGCTTCGTGCGGCACCGCCACCCCATCCAGCACGGCCTCGCCCACCACGCGTATGACCCCTGCGCCACGGCCGAGCGCCGCCACAGGGGCGTGCGCGTCGGTGATGACGACGACGCCGATCGAGCAGGTGCCCGCGGCATGTGCGGCACTGTGGGCGCCGTACGGGGTGACCAAGGTGCCACCAGCGAACTTGACGGACGCTACGCCGCTGCCGCCACCAGTTGTCAACGGTACGCATAGGGCGGTACCTGATCCTGTGGCGCAAAAATGGGCGCTAGTGCGGCGCTCCTGAAATAGCTTGCACATAGGCCGGGATGCCATCA
>JRHI01001162.1_pt1 | contig 23673 bp, 22 predicted proteins | sample 215371 | NCBI WGS metagenome assembly JRHI01 (sample SAMN02929681, study PRJNA255918) | sediment metagenome | biome: cave system; feature: Ice Cave; material: Sediment; isolation source: sediment from deep within a dark volcanic ice cave with no known source of... ...
CGGCCGGTACGGTACCGGCCGGCTGCGGGCGTACGGCCATTGGCCGGTGGCGATGCGCTGAGCCAGTTCGCCCGGCTCGCCTTCGCCGACGAAGCGTCCCGCGTAGGGATGGACCCCTTGCAGCAAGAGCTGAAAAATTAACACTGCCAGGGCGAAGGCGTCGTGTTCCGGACCGCGGTCGAAGTCGGCAAAACGCACTCCCTGCAGCTCGGGCGGCGTGTACTCTGGCTTGCCCACGGGACAACGATAAATGCAGCCATCATCCGGCACCTGAAAGGAGTCGGTGTCCACGAGCGTGACGAGGGCCTGGTTGCTGACAAGCGTGTTGGTCTCGTTGAGGTCGCCGATGACGTAACCGCGCTCGTGGATGGCACGGACAGCGGCGGCGAGGTTGCGGGCTGTGCGCAGCAGGTAGCCGTAGTGGAACTGCGGGCAGAGCTGCAAGCGTGCGCGTGGATTGTAGAACTCGAAGATCGGCCGAGCATCGCTTACGCGCGGCATGACGTAGCCGACGAAACGACGTTCGGCGTCGGCGGAGACGAGACGCTCAAGGGGCCACGCGATCGACGGTGCAGCGCTCCCGGCCATGGGATCCGCGGGGACCTTGGCGAGCATGGCAGCAAGCTTGGCGGCGTGCGCGGGGGTTGGCTGGTGATAGACCTTGGCGATGAAATCGGGATGGTCGGGCAGTTCGTGGATGGCCGCTTCGCCACCACGGACCAGGGGCGGGGTCGTCAGGGTCACGACCTGATTGGTTTTCTCCAGCAAGGCAGGCATGGGCACGCGCTCCAGGGCAGGCCCGCGACAGGGTTCGTTCGCCGTCATCCGCGGGCAACGCAGCTTAGCAGGAAACTTCGACCACCGCCACCATCTGCTGCCACCTGCGCGTTGGCGGACAAACCGCCAACCCGCGCGCGGATGCTCAGACGTTGCCCCAATCCAGCGGCGGCAGCGCGACCTGTTCGCCGACGCGGGAATGGGCCACCTGCTGGGCGCTGCGCGATAGCCAGACGAAGAGATCCACGAACGACAGGCCGTGCAGTTTCACCGGCGGTCGCGGCGACAACTCGGCGAGTCGACTCATGTCGGCGCCCTCGACGCCGACCGCGAAGAAAGCCACGCGACGGACCGCTTCCTCCTCGCGCACCCGCCGCACTGCCTGTTCCATCGCTTCGCTCGCCTCGCCTTCCGGCGCGCCGTCCGTGATGAGAAAGACCCACGGCCGATAGTAGGCGACCCCACTGGCCTTGTACTGGCCTTTGCGTACATCGAGAAGGTCGAGGGCCTGGCCGATGGCGGTGCCCATCGGCGTCAGGCCGGCAGGCTGCAAGATGGGCGGCTGGAAATCCTCGACCGTGACGAACGGCTGCACGATGCGCACCTCGCCGCCGAAGGTGAGGATGGCCACCTCGACGCGCCGCCGCGCCAGGGCGTCGCGGCTCACCTCATCGCGGAAAGCGCGCAATCCCTCATTGAGGGCGGCGATCCGCTCTCCCTTCATCGAGCCGGAGGTGTCCAGGAGCAGGATGCAGGGGCAGCGAGGCTCCGGGTTGTCGGCGAACTCAAGGCCAGCCTCGAAGAGCTCTTCACCCCAGTCCTCATCGCCGCCCGGATGCGCGTGCTGTGTCTTGGCCATCATCTACCTCTCCGTCGCGGTTGCCATACTGACCCCCCCATTATGGCGGACTAGCCAAACCGTGCAAGTTCGGCCGGCGCGATCGGTACAATGAGCTAAACCCCGGAATGGGCTCGGAGGAGCGATGCCGCAGCCGGCGAATCTGCTCATCTTTGGCGCAAGTACCCGGGCCGCGGCGTTTTCCACGCTGAGGGCCGGGCTGAATCCGTGGTGCGCCGACCTCTTCGCCGACGCCGACCTGCAGGTTCGCTGCCCCATGGTTCGTGTTCCGGGCAACGCCTATCCCCAGGGATTCCTGCGGCTCATCGATCGGGAACTGCCGGGGCCCTGGATGTACACGGGCGCCCTTGAAAACCATCGGCTGCTCGTGGAGCAGATGGCTTCCATTCGGGAGCTTTGGGGCAATGGTGAAGGCTCGCTGGCCCTTGCACGTGCCCCATGGTACGTCGCATCCTTCCTGCACGAGGCCGGATTTCCCTGTCCGGCTTGGAGCCGCTCCGCCGCCGAGCTATCGGCCTGGGGACAGTGGTTGGTAAAGCCGCTGGCAGGCGCTGGCGGGAGCGGCATCCATTTCCGGAATAGTTGCCCACCTGGAAAACGTCGGCTGGAGAGGGCTTACTACCAGGAGTACATCGAGGGAACCCCATGTGCCGCCGTCTACGTGGGCGATGGCAGCGCGGCTCGGTTTCTCGGTGCCACCTGGCAGCTCGTCGGCGCCGACTGGCTCCACGCAGCACCGTTCCGCTACTGCGGTAGCGTCGGACCGCTGCGCCTCTCCGAGCCACTTCGCCACGCCCTGGAACAGCTCGGCAACCTCCTCGCCAATGGTTGTCAACTGCGCGGCCTGTTCGGCGTCGATTTCATCCTGAAGGATGAGGTTCCCTGGGTCATCGAGATTAATCCACGCTACACGGCTTCCATTGAGGTGCTGGAGTACGCTACCGGCGTCTCGGCGCTGTCACTCCATCGGCAAGTCTTCGATCCCGACGCCCCGCCTGTGCCCGACGCTAACGGGGCTGCCACGGACACCTGGCTGGGCAAGGCGATCCTCTTTGCTAGCACAACGCTGACATTCCCAGCGGATGGACCCTGGTTGTCGGTGATGCGCGCCCCGGCGCCATTGCACGAGCCGCCGGCCTTTGCCGACGTTCCATGGGCCGGTGACCGGATCGACGCCGGTCGGCCGATCCTGACGTTCTTCGCCTCGGCCGATTCCGCGGAAACTTGCACGGAGCGCCTGCGTCAGATCGCCGCCGATCTCGACTGCTGGCTCTTCCGCCGATAAAACCACTGCGAACGATCGACGGGGCCGCTAGTCGAGAGGAGTACAGGGTGGCAATTCTCACACTGAACGAGCGGGCGCAGCGTTTGGCCGAGCACATGGCAGCGAATGCGCCCGCGCTGCGAATCGCGCTGCATACGATTGCCGACGCCCGCGTCCTCGATTGTGGCATCAAGGTGGACGGCGGCCTGCAAGCGGGGCTGTCCCTGGCCCGCGTCTGTCTCGCTGGACAGGCGGAAGTGTCGCTCGTCCCCGGCGACGTGGCCGGCGCTCTCTGCCCGCTGGTGCAGGTCGCCACGGACCACCCGATCCTGGCGTGCATGGCGTCGCAGTACGCCGGCTGGCAAATCGAGGCGGGTAAGTTCTTCGCCATGGGCTCCGGTCCCATGCGGGCGGTGTACGGCAAGGAAGAACTCTTCGAGCACATCCCCGGCCGCGAGCAGGCTCCTGTTGCCGTCGGCGTACTGGAATCGCGCAAGTTCCCCGACGACGGTGTGGTGACCTTCCTGTGCGAGCGCCTCGGCTTGCCGGCGAATAAGCTGACGCTGCTTGTGGCTCCCGCGTTCAGCCTGGCCGGCAGTTTGCAGGTGGTAGCCCGGTCGCTGGAAACCGCCCTGCACAAGCTGCACGTGCTGGGCTTCGACCTAGGCCAGGTAGTGTCCGGCTTCGGCACGGCCCCGCTGCCTCCGGTGGCTACCGACGAGCTGCGCGCCATTGGCCGGACCAACGACGCCATCCTCTACGGCGGCCGCGTGTTGATCTGGGTCCGGAGCGACGACGAGCAGCTGAGCGCGATCGGTCCAAAGGTACCCTCGTCCGCGTCGCCGGACCATGGAGCGCCCTTCGCAGAGATATTCGCTCGTTATGGGAATGATTTCTACAAGGTCGATCCGCTGCTCTTCAGTCCGGCCCAGGTGATCTTCCACAATCTGAAGAGCGGCAGGAGCCATATCTTCGGCCAACTGGCGCCGGAGGTGTTGCAGCGGTCGTTCTTCACGCCGCTGTGACGGCAGCCCGTAGCGTCAGAGCCCGGAGCGTGAGCGACGGGAACAACCAACCCGAGCGCTGACGCTTCCGGCTCTGATGCTGTCAACGGGACAGGACATTAGTCCTGCGGCGCCGGGAAGTTCAGGTATTCCACCTGCGCCGCCTTCGCGAATTCCTCGAAGCTTATCGTGCCTTTCCCCACTGAATCGAGCAGCCTCTTCGAGGCACTGACGACGAGCTTCGCCGGCAGCGGCGATGGCGTCTTTTGAGCCTGGGTAGGCGGCTTCACCGGGGTTGCCGTAGCAGTCTTCGCTATCTCAATGGCCCGGTCCAGCGCCTTCCGCGCCTCCTCGTCCTGCCCCTTCCCAAGGTAAGCCTGAGCCAGTTTCCGGTACAACGAGACGGCCTTCTTGGGGTCCCGCTGTTCTCCGAGAGCTTGGTCGAACGCCCGGACGGCGTCCTCAAACTTGGCTTGCTTCAGATAAAGGTCGGCGAGCAACTCATAATCATTCTTACCGTTTATGTCGAGGTTCCTCTCGTTTACCCAGGGATGTTGGTAGGAGGCATCGGTTGCCCGCGCTGGCAGTGAGTTGACCGGCTTGAGTCCCTGCACGCGCGTTGCCCGGTGGGTCGTTCCCAGGAAATGCGCTGCCGCCGCCGCCTCGGGGCGAAAAGTGACAACCGCGGTCAAACTCTCGTGATCCGCCAAATAGCCAAAGTGCTGGCCGCTCTCCGCCAGGACCCGAAGGAGAATCTCCGGCAGCGTCGGCGCCTTGGGCGCCGGCTCCTTCTCCCTGGGTTCCGACTTCTCGTTTCGTACCTCGCGACGGAATCTCTCCCAATCGCTAACCGGCCTGGGCGGCGGTTGTATGGGCTCCAACCTCGGCGGCTGGGGCGGCGGAGGGAGGCTCAGTGTGTACAGCACGCCCAGGTTCTTCAGGTAGACCCCCTCGGTGTCCAGCAAAGGAACGCTTGTGTGGAAGATATGCTCAAGCGTTCCAGTTTGGCCGATCCCAAAGAGGGAGTTATTCGTCTCCTCGCGGACTTGGAGTGCGAGATGGTTGGAGGGTGGGTCTGCCATAACCGAAAAGGGGTGATTGTCTTGCCCCGCAAGGCCGAAGAGGTACTTGGAGTTCAGCGCGTTGCCGCCATTCAGGTGGTTGTCGGAGAGCCAATCCTGCTGCGGCTGGCCGATCGTTCCTGTCAAGTGGCCGACGTTGCCATGGCAAGAAGCACAATTTCGCTCGAGCCGCACGTGTACCAACGTCTTCACGGGCGCATACTGACTCTCCAGCTTGCTGCTGAGCAACCGGCGCAGCACCTCAATGTCCTCGTATATCTGTGTCCGCTGTCCCGGCGAGCCAGGCTGTACGCGGACGGGTTCGGCCTGCTGGGCCGCGACCAACCCAGGCATCAGAAGTCCCACGGACAGAATCATCGTCATGGATTTGCCGTTCACGATCACTCTCCTTTCCTGGGCGAAGCGATTTGGGCGGCGTGCAGCGCGGCAACCGTACGCTCGGTTTCGCGCCAGCGCATGGTCCCTTCGACCTGAAGTTCGTCCAGCTGGGCCTGGATCCGTTGGAGGGACTCTTGACGATGACCGTCCCGTGCTTCGAGGTCCTCGGCAAGAGCGTGGATGAGATTGCTCATCAATTGTAGACGCTGTTCCACTTCGGCGGCCGCATGGGGCTCCTGCTGGGGCAAGACCTGGACACGGACCGGTGGCGTCTCAGTTTTCTGGGGGACGGCGCCCCAGCGCGCCACGACCTGATGGGCCTCCACTCGTACTTCGAGACGCAGAGTCAGCGCCAGGAGTAGTCCCGCTGCCATGGCAGACGCCGCCACGGTCGCACGACGCCACCACCGGCTGCGGCGAGATTGACGCCTGGCCGCCGCCTGGTAAAGCTGTTGCAGGTCGACCTGAACGCGTGGCGTCGGCACCCAATCGAGTAACCCGCGCGCGCGGCGCAGAGCAGCCAGTTCATCGCGGCAGGTCGGGCAGCCGGCGAGATGCTGATGCAGCGTCTCGACGTCGTTGGGTGGCGCATCGCCATAGAGCAAGGCAGGCAGTTGTGCGCGGGCTTCGGTGCAGTTCATTGGTCGCGGTCCTCCGGGTCGCAGCCCAGTTGGTGCAAGCGTTCGCGCAGCCGTTGCAAGGCGACGACGAAGCGCGATTTGAGTGTGCTCGCCGGGGTCCCGGTGAGGCGAGCAATCTGTTCAAAGTTCATGTCCTCGTAGTGGCGCAGCACGAGCACTACCCGCAATGGTTCAGGCAACTCGGTCAGGGCGCGGGCCACGAGCCGCGCCAGCTCGCGCTGGGCGCAGAGGCTTTCCGGCGATGGTCCCACCGCGGCCGGTTCGTGATCTTCCAGGGCCGCCGGCTCGTGGCGCCGCCGGCGCACAGCGTCACGGGCCACGTTGAGGGCGATACGATATAGCCACGCGGAAAAGGCGCCGTTCTCGCGGTAGCGGCAGCGTGCTTCGTGAACGCGCAGGAACACTTCCTGCAGGAGGTCGTGAATAAGATCCGACTCACCCAGCATGTGTGCCAGGAAGCGCGCCATCGGCTGCTGCCAGCGTCGCACGAGGACGGCAAAGGCGGCCTCGTCGCCCCGCTGCCAGCAGGCGAACAATTCTGCATCGCTTTGGTGCATGTGTCCCACGCCTGACTCCACTCTCTTACAACGCAGCAGCGTCCACGATCGACGAACGGAAAGCGGCGCTCCCTGGTGCAGCCGCGACGCATAGCGCGGCCCCCGGTGCGCTTCGCGGCTACACAAGTTCGCCTCACTCCTATAATCCCGCTTATGCACGCGATCGCAAGCGAGGGACCATGCGCATAGCCATCCTCTCTGCCGGCACCGGCTGGCACGTGCGCGATCTCGAGCGCGCCGCTGGGCAACATGGCCACCATGCGGTCGCCGTCGATTTTCGTCGCGTCACTGCAAGCGTCGCCCTCGATGCCGACCCCCTTGCGGACTTCGACGGCATTCTCGTTCGTACCATGCCGCCTGGCTCGCTCGAACAGGTCGTCTTTCGCATGGATGTGCTGCATCGCCTGCAGGCGCGTGGCATCCGCATCCTCAATCCACCCACCGCGGTGGAAACGTGCGTGGACAAGTACCTCGCTAGCACGCGCCTGGCGGCGGCCGGATTGCCTGTGCCGCCGACGGTTGTCTGCCAGCACGCCGATGCTGCCCTCAAAGCCTTCGCCGAGCTCGGTGGCGACGTGGTCGTCAAGCCGCTGTTCGGCTCGGAAGGGCGCGGCATGATGCGCGTCTCCGATCCGGAGCTGGCCTGGCGCACGTTTCGGACGCTGGAGCGCACGCAGAGTGTGCTCTATCTGCAACAATTCGTACGTCATCCTGGCTGGGACTTGCGAGTGTTTGCGGTAGGCGGCAACGTGCTGACTGCGATGCGCCGCACCAGTAACGGCGACTGGCGGACCAATGTCGCCCAGGGCGGCACCGCGGAGGTGATGTGTCTTGCCCAGGCGGAGGCCGACCTGGCGCTGCGGGCGGCCGCTGCCGTGGGCGCGCCGGTTGCGGGTGTCGATCTGCTGCAGGGTCCGGGTGGCGCCTGGTACGTCATCGAGGTCAATGCGGTGCCCGGCTGGCGCGCCCTTGCCCCAGTCACGGGAATTGACGTGGCCGCCGCCGTCGTCCGCTATCTTGCAGGCGGCCCTTAAGGAGGATGAGCGGACCATGCCTACGCTCGGTCTTCTAGCCCAGCTCGCCTGCGTCTGGGAGGCGACCGCCCGGAAGCCGGGCAACGTCCACCGTTTCCGCGACTTTGACGATGTTACCTATCTCGATTTTGTACTCAGCGCCGCCGCGGTGGCGCCGGTACTGGAGCGTGCCTGCCGGCAGCGTGTGGGGGTTACGGTCCTGGAAGCAGTCAGGACCACGCGGCGCGTGGTGCCGAGCAACACGAATCTAGGCATGATCCTGCTGCTGGCGCCGCTGGCCGCAGTTCCGATGGATAGGGACATGCGCCTTGGCCTGAACGGCGTCCTCGCCGCGCTCGACAGTCAGGATGCCCGCCTCGTTTATGAGGCAATCCGGCTGGCCCAGCCTAGCGGCCTGGGCCGCGTGCCCGAGCAGGATGTCCACGAAGAACCGACGCAAAACCTGCTCCAGGTGATGGCCCTCGCCGCCGGCCGCGACCTGGTGGCTCGGCAGTACGCCAACGGCTTTCAGGAGGTTTTCGGCGACGGCCTGGCCGCTTTGGTACATGGGCTGAAGGTAACCCGATCGCTGGAAGGCGGCATCCTCTGCTGTTACTTGAGCCTCATGGCCGCGCACCCCGATAGCCTGATCGCGCGCAAGCGCGGCCTGGCCGAGGCCGAGGAAACCTCGCGGCGTGCCCGGCAGGCGCTCGACATGGGCTGGCCGACCCACCCCGCCGCTGAGGCTGCGTTGGCGGAGTTCGATACCTGGCTGCGGGCCGAGGAGCACACCAGGAACCCAGGTACTACCGCCGACCTGGTGACCGCGTGCTTGTTCGTCGCTCTGCGTGAGAGTACGATACAGCTACCGCCCCAGTTTCCCTGGCTCGCCGAGACCGATCATGCCGAGTGAGCGCTACAAGGTTCGGGTGACGAAGGACCACCTGGTCTTTTGCTCCGGGCACTTCATCAGCTATGAAGGCGACAAGTGCGAACGCCTGCACGGCCACAACTACCGCGCCACAGTCGAGATCGAGGGCGAACTGGATGAGAACTGCTACGTCTTCGACTTCATCGCTTTGAAGAAACGCACAAGGGCGATCACCGACGAACTGGATCACCGCATGATGCTCGCGACCCGAAACCGCCTCATCTTCGTTGACGAAGTGGCGCAAAGCGTGCGCGTCCGCTACCGCGAGCGAGAATGGGTGTTCCCGCGCGAAGACTGCGTGCTACTGCCGATCGAGAACACGACCGCAGAACTGCTGGCCCGCTACATCGGCCAGCGCTTGCTCGAGGACCTGCGCCGACAGCATCAGTTCCTGCCCGCCGTCCTGCGCGTCGAGGTCGAGGAGAACACGGGTCAGTCGGCCACTTACGAATGGCGGCAGTCCTGATGCCGCCGGGAGTACCCATGGCACCGTCCAATGAAGAACGGCTGTTCCTTACGAAACCGGACGACTTCGTCGACGTCAGCCGAGGCAATCCCAAGCCCTGGTCGCTGCGGGGCGATGCTCTGCTGAAAGCCCGGCTGACGCCGGAAACCTGGCGGCTTGAGATCGTCGGCGACGGTTCCGCACAACTCGAGAAGCCGCGCAAACTCGACGACAACACGGCCCTCGATCTCGCCACGCTGCTGCAACTGGGCAAACGGCACGGCGTCAAGTTCCTGAAGGCGATGCAATGCTTGAACATCGCGCAGCCGCTCGGTCAGGGGCTGTGGGAAGGCGTGCCGCTGCGGAAGGTCCTCGAGCTGGTCGGCAAGGTGAACAACGTTCGCCGTCTCTACTACTGGGGCTTCCACAACGACGATCCCAGGCAGCTCTTCCAGTCGTCGCTCAGCTACAACACGGTGATGGAGACGCCACCCCGCGACCTGCCACCGTTCGTCGCCTATCGCTTGAACGGTGAACCGCTGTCGCTGCAGCGCGGGGGCCCAGCGCGTCTCATCGTGCCCTGGGCGCACGGCTTCAAGTCGATCAAATGGTTGCAGCGCATCACGCTGACCAACGACTACAAGACGAACGACACCTACGCGGAGCAGAACAACGATCCCGATTCGTACCTGAAGACGATGGCCCGCATCGACGATGGCCCACAGACGTTCGCGGCAGGTAAGAGCATCGTGCTGCAAGGGGCGGCCGTGGTGGGCTGGTCCGGCCTGAAGCGAGTCGAGTATTGGCTACGGCCCGACGTGGGCACGCACGGCCGCCTGGCCGACGACGATCCCGCCTGGAAGAGCGCCAAATGGCAACCGTGCATCCTCGCGCCGGCGCCGAAGAACTGGGGCGGCAGCCTGCCCGGCGACGTGCTGCCCGGAGACATCCTGGGTTTCGATCCCTCGACCGGCACGCCGAAAGAATGGCCCCTGCGTTACAGCGTCGCGCTGTGGTCGGTTAGGCTGAAGGGGCTGGTGCCCGGCGCCTACGAGTTTCGCGTGCGCAGCCTGGACCAGAACGACTTCGCCCAGCCGGAGCCGCGTCCTTATCCGAAATCGGGACGTAACGAGATCCAGTGTATGCAGTTCATGGTGACGGCGTAGGCGTTGGCACTTTCATAGCTGGGCAAGGTCCTCGATGCGCAGCCTGCCATCATGCAGTGCGGAGGCCACCAGAACCGCGCTTACTCCACAGTGGGCAAGTCGTTGCAGGTCCGCTGGACCGCGGACGCCACCACCAGCCGCGACGGCGACGTTCGGGTAGAGCGTCGTCAGCCGCCGGCACAACTCTTCCGTGCCCGTCCCGCTACCCATACCAACCCGGGCAAGATCCAGGACGAGCAATCGTCGCACCCCTGATGCGATGGCCTGGATCGCGATGGACCAGGGATCGCCGCGTTCCCATGTGGAGGTATCGCCCAACGACACGCCCTGTCGCAGGTCCAGCGAGAAGATTACTTGCTCGCCGTGTTCCCGGAGAATCTCTGCTAGCGCGGCGAGACTTGCGACGGTCTCCATCCCGACCACAATGTCTTGGACGCCTGCCGTCACTAGCGAACGAGCCAGCGCCGCATGCCGGATGCCGGCGTCCACCCACAGGTGAAAGCCCTGTTCGCGCAAGAGGGCGTACAAGGGCAATAGAGGTGGGGCACCAGCAATCGCGTCGAGGTCCGCGAGATAGAGTTCATCGAGGCCGAAGTGCTGGCGAAAAGCCTGCGCCACGGTCAGCGGCTCGCAGGAAGATGTGATGCGGCTGAGGATCGGCTGGTACTCTTCCCGCCTCCCGGCCACGCCGCGGACCACCACGCCTCCTTTCAGATCGAGCACCGGAATGATTTGCATGATGTCCTTCAGAAGAGCCAGCCGCGCCGGCTTTCGTAACCTATAGTTCCCGTGGAGCCACCCAATGGTTGGCGGCTCCGTTTTCGTCGGCGCCGCGTTCCCCTCTGCGTTCAGCCGAGGGGTTTCCTTCGCACCCGGGAACAAAGACCATGGACGCACGCGCTCGTTTCACGGCTGCCGATCGTCCTTGCCCGTTGCCATTTCTCGTAGCGGCAGCTTTCGCCAGCGGCCTGCTCTGGCTCTTCGCCGTACTCGGCCAATTGCCCCTGCCGTGACGGCACCCACTCAGACTTCGCCGCCGAAGTCGCGCCAGGTCTCCGGCAGCGGCGCCGTGGAGGTGAGCGGTTCGTAGCTGATGGGGTGCAAAAAGGTCAGGCTGCGGGCATGCAGGGCGATGACCCGGTCGCGCGGTAGCTCCGCAGGGGGACCGAATGGCCGCCGCGAACCGTAAATCACGTCGCCCAATACTGGCCAACCGCGCCACGCGGCTTGCACCCGGATCTGGTGCATCCGGCCCGTCTCGGGGAACACTTCCAGCATCGTCCAGTCGGGGCCGTTCCGCAGGGTACGGTAACTCAGCCTGGCGTGCCGTGCTCCAGCCGTTTCCGGTGTTCCCCGTTCCGTACGTGCTTCCTCGGCCACCTTGACAACCCAATCCTCCCAGTCCCCCGCAGCCGGCTGGACGACACCTTCGACGAGCGCCCAGTAGATCTTGCGGACCTGGCGCTCCTGAAACTGTTCCGCAAGGCGGCGGGCGGCCTTGGTGTTGCGCGCGAAAACGACGACCCCGCTGACTGGGCGATCGAGGCGATGCGGAATGCCCAGGTAAACGTTGCCCGCCTTGTGGTAATGCGCTTTCAGGTACTCCTTGACGCGGGTCTCGAGATTCGGAATGCCCGGCGGCCCCTGGGTCAGCAGCGGTGCCGGCTTGACCACGGCCAGACAGTGGTTGTCCTCGTAAAGGATGACTGGCGTTTCCGAACGGTCCGTCGCTTCAGACGTGTTTGACATTTCCCGGTTCGACTCGCTTCCATCATCGGCACATCTTGCCTGCACCAGGCCGTTTCCTGCCCTTTCGATCGTATTCCCACCCTCCCGGGCTGATGCCGTCGGCGGTTCTGGCCGATAAATCTCGTGTCCGCGTTACACGCCGTTTCTTCCTCAGTCCCGAAGTCTCGGGAAGGTCCCTCAGCCGGTGGTGACGGGACCGACCTGCACACTGCCGCCGGTGACGGTATACCACGAGTCCCCGCCGCCGGCACCCTGTCACGTGGCGTGCCCGCAGCCCTGAAAACGGCACGAGCGACACCGGCCAGGCCAGGGAAGGCCACGCCGGTGCCGCTCGCGCTCCGAACGATGCGACGTCGGAAGACGCGACCGGGTGCCCGTTTCTTCGGAAGCTTGGCACCCGGTCGGGGGTTCTTACGAGTCCGCCACCTCCAGGGCCGCCCGGGTCACGCCAACCTTTTTGATCTCGCCGCGCAGGTAGTCGAGTGCCTTCTGCAAGACGCGGTCCTCGAACGGCTTCTTGGCCTTCTCCTTGTCCTTCTCCGCGTCGTTCTTCTGGCTATCCGGCACTCCGGTTCCCGGCTTGCCGTGGACGATGTCGCGGTCGCGTCGCCAGCGGGCGAAGCTAATCCCTTCGCTGTCCATTAGCTGGACCTCGAAGCCGGGGTCGGGCTTGACGCCCCACTCGTCGGTGTCCTTGCTATCGGGGAAGCGGTGGATATTCTTGCCGCTCGGCCGCCAGTAGCTGGCAGTCGTCAGCTTGAGGGCGCTCGACTGGTTCTCCATCGGAATGATGTTCTGCACGCTCCCCTTGCCGTAGCTGCGCTCGCCGACGATGACCGCGCGATGGTGATCCTGCAGCGCCGCGGAAACGATCTCGCTGGCGCTGGCGCTGTTCCGATTGACCAGAATGGCGATCGGATGCTCCTTCTCGGGCAGCAACAGCGTCCCCGCCGCCTTGGCGTCATACACTTCGTCGCGGTGATTGCGACCCTTCGTGCTGACGATGCGCCCCTCCGTCAGGAACAGGTCGGAGATCTCGACGGCGGCGCGGAGCAACCCGCCTGGGTTGTTGCGCAGGTCGATGACCAGGCCGCGCACGCCCTGCTGCTGCAAGTCCTCGACGGTCTTGCGCATTTCGGCGGCGGCCGTCTCGCTGAATGCGGTCAGCCGGATGTAGCCGATTTTGCTCTCCCTGTCGATCATGAAGTCCCAATCCTTGGGATTGTCCGGCCTCCGCCGGTCGCCCAGGACAGCCTGCACTTCGATCTCCGCCCGCATGACGGGGATATCGACCGGCGCCTTGGTGCCTTCGTGGACGACGGTCAAGGTGATCTTCTGCCCCGGTTCGCCCTGGATGAGATCGACGGCCTCGTTGAGGCGCATGTTCTCGGTCGATTTGCCATCGATTTTGACGATGACATCATTGGCGAGGATGCCGGCGTCATAGGCCGGAGTGCCGACCATCGGGCTGATGACGGTCAGCTGCATGCCGTTGGTGCGGTCGTAGCCGATCTGGATGCCGATGCCGCCGAACTTTCCCTTGCTCTGCTTGGTAAACTGTCTGTATTCCTTGGGATTGATGAACGTGGAGTGCGGATCGAGCCGGTCGAGACCGCCGTTAACCATGTCCTCAACGAGCTTGCGTTTGCGTTCTGCGTCCAGCGGCGTGACGTACTTCTGATCGACCTCATCAAGGACGTCCACGAAGAGGTGAACGAGTTCGTAGTTTCGATCACGACGTTCCTGGCGTTCTTGGGCCCAGGAAAAGATGTGGGTGACGGTCAGGCCGAGCGTCATCACGGCGGCGATTCCCAGCACCCAGGCAAGGTTCCGGCGCGGCATGTGAGAAAAGTCCTCCTTCGGCGGCTGCACGACAGCGGCGGCCAACGAACGATCCAGCGAGCCCTGGGGCCAGGATGCCTCCCCGAACCCCGTTATTCCCAACGATTATAACGCACTGCGAGCACCTGAGCGAGTCGAGTCCCGTGTTGATGCCCATACTGCCGATTTTCCGAATATGTCCATTTTACGCATTCTTCTCAAATTGCTTTGACTGCGGCCCGGACATGGCTTATCCTAACCCCCGGTAATACGGACAGGCAGTCCGGAACCTGGACACAGTTGGCCCAGGTCACCCGCATGAGAGCGGCGTGATACTTTTCCCACGCTTCCGGGAGGTTCAGGCACATGTACAGTGTGGTTTTGGCAGCATTGTTGACGACAGGGACGGCTGACGTCCCCAACTGGTGTCATGGCTGCTGTGGCTGCCATGGTTGCTACAGCAGCTGCTGTGGTTGCCACGGGTACCACGGCTGCTGCGGTTGTTGCGGCTACTACGGTTGCTGTGGATGCTGCGGCTATAGTTCCTACGGCTGCTGTGGTTGCTGCGGTTGCTCCGGTTACTACTACGGTTGCTGCGGCTGCTGTGGCTACTACTCCGGTTGCTACACCTGTTGTGGTGGTTACGCAGCGGTGACCGTAGCCCCGCTTTACCACGTTGCGGCCGCGCCTCCGGCGCCGGTTGCAGCGGCTGACCAGGCCACGGTTGTCGTGAAGTTGCCTGCCGACGCACGCCTCTACGTGGACGACAAGCCAGCCGACCTCACATCTTCGTCCCGCTCCTTCATCACACCCAAGCTGGATGCGGGTCGAGACTATTACTACACGGTCAAGGCGGAGGCCACGCGCAACGGCGAAAAGGTTGCGGCGAGCCAGCGCGTCCTCGTGCGAGCCGGTAAGGTAAGCGAGGTCAACTTTGGCGACCTGAACAACGTCGTCGCCGCCGGGGCGCCCGCTCACATCACCATCAAACTGCCCGAGAAGGCTCGGTTGTACGTCGATGAGGTGCTCTGCCCGCAGACGTCAAGCCAACGTTCGTTCGACACGCCAAACCTGGCGCCGGGCAAAGCGTACTCCTACATGGTTCGCGTCGAGGTCGTGAAGGACGGCCAGCCGCGCAGCGATTCGCGCCGGATTGAGCTGCGGGCCGGCAAGAAAGTCACCGTCGATTTCGGCGACATGAGCACGGTCGCCAGCCGCTAGCCGGCAAGTGACACCGATCCGACCAGAGGGCCAGCACGGGCCACCCGCGCTGGCCCTTCTTTTTGCCATGGTAACTTCGCCAGTTTGTGGATACTTACGGTTCGGCGGCTGCGCCAGAAGGAGAGCCAGTTGTCAAGGCAGGTAAAGCAGGAACCGTAGGGGGTGGGAACAGTGGAGCGTGCGTCCTTGTGGCTGATGATTCGCGGACTGGGCCTGGTCTTGATTACCCTCGTGCTGCTGCTGCGCGTCGCCACGCCTCGGACGTCAACCATGTCCGGCGAACACCTCGTGGCGCCGGTCCCACTCAGGAGGGAATCGTCTGCCCGGCCCTGGAAAGAGCCGAAGACCTTGCGGGGAAGGCCCAGCGCGGATGGCAATGAGGAATGCGAGCCTGATGCGACCAGCGGCCTTGTCCATCCTGAAGGAATGAGAGTCGAATAGCTGAGGGCGTCATCTTCTTCAAGATGGCCGGCGCTGCAGTTCAGCCAGTTCACGCTTCAACCGCTCGCTTTCAGCCCACAAATCAGCGCCGCTTGCCAGCCAATCGGCGACAGGCGATTTGACACGCTCGTAGCGATGAAATAGGTTTGCTCAGTACTCCTCCCAGACTCGTTATCGAGAGGACAGTTCCATCATGTCCGAACCGAACGGATTCTCGCCCGTTGCTGGGGTGCAAACGCGCTGCGTCGACCGCCGTGCGTCCCTGCGTCATCCGTGTGAATTCGACACCGCCTGCCACCCCATTCCGGAAGGGGATCTGCTCTGTTTCGGCAGGGTGCAAGACATCTCAACCACCGGCATCGGCTTGCTTGTGCATTGCTACGTCGAGCCGGAGACGCTCCTGTCCGTGGAACTGCAGAGCGAAGATGGGAGCCTTGCCTACAGCCTGCTCATCGAGGTCCGGTCCGCCCGTCAGCAGCCGGAGGGGGAATGGCTCCTCGGTTGCCTATTCGCTCGGCAGCTGAGCACCTACGAGCTGAGCGCGCTTTTGTAGCGCGGCCGACGCGCGTCGCTTCCTGGTTCATTCCTGGTATAGTGCGTTCAGCACCTCGGCGTACTTCGCCAACACGACTTGCCGGCGCAACTTCAGGCTGACTGTCAGCTCATCGGCCGCCACGGTCAGGGGTCGCGGCAGCACCACGAACTTGCGCACCTGTTCCCAGCTGGATACATCACGTAACGCCGCCTCAATACGTTTCTGCAGAAGGGCATGCACTGCCGGCCGGGCCGCGCGTACTTCGGGCGCTTCGTCAGTGAGGACGACCTGTCGCGCCGCCAGGGCCCGCTCCAGATTATCCCAGTGCGGCACCACGAGCGCGGTCAGGAAGTTCCGCCCCTCGCCGCACACCACTGCCTGATCGATGCAGGGTTCGCCCAGCAGGAGCCCTTCAAGATAGGATGGCACCACTTTCTTGCCGTTGGAGAGCACCAGCAGTTCCTTCTTGCGGCCCGTGATGCGCAGGTGGCCGTCGGCGTCGAGTTGGCCCAAGTCGCCGGTGTACAACCAGCCATCGCGGAGCGCCTCTGCCGTGGCCTGTGGATTGTTCCAGTATCCCTTCATGACGTGTGGACCGCGCGTCAGCACCTCCCCGTCGGCGGCGATGGCCACCTCGACGCCCGGCAGCGCCTGACCTACCGTGTCGGGCCGACAACTCGCCTTGCGGTTGAAGCTGATGACGGGCGAGCTTTCGGTCAACCCGTAGCCCTGGTAGAGCGGTAATCCCGCGACGCGGTACACCTCGGCAATGGGCAATGGCAGCGGCGCGCCGCCCGACGAGAGCCATTCGATCCGCGGTCCGAACACTGCGCGCAGCCGGCGCCCGGTTTCCTTGGGATCTTCGCAGGCCACTGCCGTTAGCACTTTCTCGAAGAAGCGCGGCACGGCGCTCATGTGCGTCGGCCGCACGTCCTCCAGGTCGCGCACCACGGTCTCGACTGACTCGGCCAGGCAGAGCGTCGTGCCGGCGACCAGCTTCTGGTAAAGGTCCACCGTGCGAGCGTAAATGTGGCTGAAGGGGAGCCAGGTGAGGGCCACGTCCTCGGATTTCGCCGGTTCCACTGCCAGCATGGCACAGGCATTGCTTACGAGATTGGCGTGGGTGAGCATCACGCCCTTGGGGTTGCCGGTGGTGCCGGAAGTGTACATGATCGTGGCGAGATCTTCCGGAACGAGGTTTGCCTCGCGACGATCCAGCGCCGCGCGTTGCCGGCCCATTGTTTCCCGTCCCCGTTGCAGGAAGCCGGACCACGGGAGAACGTCGTTTCCTCCATCGGCGCGGTCGAATAGGACGATGCCGCGCAGTGCCGGCAATTCAGCGCGGACCTGGCACAGCTTATCAAGTTGCGCGGGCGTGGAGACGATGGCCCAGGAGACACCAGCGTCGGCGAGCTGGAATTGGGCCTGGCGAGCGGAGAGCGGTGCATGCAAGGGCACCGTGACGGCGCCGGCGGTAAACGTGCCCAGGTCGGCAAGGAGCCATTCGACGCGGTTCTCGGAGAGGAGAGCCACGCGGTCGCCCATCTGCACGCCGGCCTCGATCAGAGCAGCGGCACAGGCGAGGGCGTTGAAACGATACTCTTCCCAGCTCAGGTCGTGATACAATCCATCCTGCCGATAGCGCAGGGCGCTGCGTGGGCCCAGGCGTTCGGCCTGACGGCGGAGCACCTCGGCGAGATTGCGGTAACTCATGCGGTCCCTCACCTGTGAGGTAGTCGTGGACTATGATCCAGAGGCGGATCGTCAAAGGCGGGAAATCTTCCTGAGCGTGCTGCTCGCGCTACTGGGCGGCAGCGCCATTCTCTTCTTCCTGGTGCTGATTACCATGGGCTTTTTCTTGTGGTTCCTGCTCGGCCTGGCGATCCTTGCCGGCGTGGCGGCGTTGCATTACCTGACCTGGGGCTGGGCGTTTTCGGGGCGGACGGCAGGCGAACGCGAAGAGGCCGAAGCGCAGGCACAGCTGGAATTGAACGACTGGGACCTGCCGGACCCACGCCGCCCGCGGCATTATTGATTCGCCGCGATGAGCCGGCAGCGCCCGAAAGGGAACGAGGAATCCTTTGCGGGCGCTGCGGGCTCATGATTGATGCACCTCACACGAAGATCCGCCGATTGTAGACGTACCACTCCAGCAGCAACAGCGCAAGCGCCGCCGCGGCGATCCATTTCCACGTCTCCCGCGCCTGCATCCGCCCTTCCCCGGCGGCGACGCGCGTGTTGCCCACCTGGAACTCGTCGCGCGGCTCGATGTTGCTCTCGTCCGGGTCGAGCAGGTTGACCGAGAACGCACGTTGTCCGGCGCCCTCCCATTTCACGTGGTAGACGCCGACCTGCTCCGTCTTGCCGAAGGAGAAATCGGCGCGCCGGCCCCGCAGCAGCGTTTCCATGTTTCCCTTCGGATCGACCACCTCGATCTGGGCGACGGGTGCGTCCGGCCGCAGCACCTTCACCTGTCCCGGCTGCACCGTCTCCTCGCCGGCCGCGTCGCTGACGTTGCCCAGCGCATACAACACGTTCCGCAGAAAGAGTGGGAAGCTCGGCTGCAGGGGCCAGTTCGTGTTCCAGTCGTCCCGGTCGTTGAGGATCGAAAAAGCCATGACCACGTCGCGGAACGACTGCCGCGGCAGGGCGAACATGACTGCGGCGTCCTTGTCGCTCTCCAGCAGGCGCGGCACACGCGGCGGCACACCGGGATTCTTGGCCGGGTCAAGCTCGAAGCGGAAGGCCTCGTCGATGCCGACGTCGTAGAGCGCCGCGAGGTAACGCAACAGCGGGTCCTTGCTCTGCCAACCTTTGATGTGCGGGTTTTTCAGCTTCGGCAAGCCGTCCTTCTTCCATGGCGGCGGCAGGGCATCGATGAAGAGGGTGTTTGCCAGCGGCAGATCTTCCTCGCGTTCCGGCGCGCAGCGGTCAAAGACGACAAGGTCGTACTCGCCATCGCGTGCCCGCCGGCCGTATTTCACCTCGTCCTTCAGGTCGGCTGCGGAAAGATAGGTGATGTCGGCCACCTTGCGCGTGGCAGGATGATCGAAGAAGGCGTGCAGAATTTTGTTCGACGGCCCGACAATCAGCACCCGCGCCCGCCGTACCTGGCCGAGCACCAGCCACGCCTCGTTGTCCAGCGCAAAGCTGTCGCGTACATCCACGAGACTGGCATGCAGCACGACGTTGGCGCGCTCGTCCACGTCGCCCAGATCGAAGGCCGCGAGTCCCTCCCCCGGCTGGTCCTTAAGCGTTTCCTTCTCCTTGTCTTTGTCCTTCTCTTTTTCCACCGCGACGTTACGCGCTGGTACCAATTCGACGCGCACCTCTGCGACCTGGCCGCCCTTCCGCTGCACGCGCACCTGGTAGCCCTTCTTCAACCCGGCGGCACCCACCTCAGTCCCCGTCGTACTGCGAACCTTCACGGTGGTCGCGTCGATCACCTCCTGCCGGTCGGCCATCCTCAGCGTCACGACGTTGGCCGCTGGATCTACCTTGATGACGGTTCCCGTCGCCCCCTCAGCCGGAGCGCCGACGGCCTGGCCGATCGGCTGCGCCACTTTATCCATGAAGTCGCGCAGCTCGCCGTTGATGCGCACCTCAAGCTGTACGCGCACCTGGACATCGTGGGCCGTGAAATTGCGGACGTTGGCCAGCACCTGAATCTTGCGCGGGTCCTTCTCATCCCGCCCAGCATTGAGGGAAACAAGACCGATATTGTCCACGTTCTCCTTGCCCGTCTTGCCGATCGGGTGGAAATGCAAGTTGAGGTTGCCGAGGGTGAAATCGGTCACGTCCGGGAAGCGGCCGTCGGAAAAGAGATGGACCTCGGTGGGGATGCCCTCCGCGGAGGCATAGGTCCGTTCCTTGCCCGCCTCCTCTCCCGGCGGTCGGGAAGCCTCGTTCTCCGGGGACCGGTGTGGGTTGGCCAGGCCGTCGGCCAGGTCGAGCGCCTCCTTGATGCGGGTCGGCCGCTGCGTCTGCGGGATGTTTTCGATCGCCTGGCGCAGCAGGGCGCGGTCGTTGGTGTACGACTGCCAGGTGGCCGCCTCGGAATTAAAGACGAGAATCATGCCGAAGTCGTTGTCGCTGTGGCCGTCAATTTCCTTGATTGCTTCTTGCTTGGCGTGGGCCAGCCGGCTCGGACTGACGTCCGTGGCGGACATGCTGGCCGAATTGTCGATCATGAGGATGTAGTGCTGCCCTTCTGTCGTGGCGCCGTGGACCTGGAAAGCCATCAGCGCGTAGATCAAGGCCAGGAGCGTCAGGAGTTGCAAGAGCAGCAGGACGTTGTTGCGCAGCCACTGGAAGAGGGCGTTGACGTGCAGGTCCTCGATGCTTTTGCGCCAGAGGAACGTGCTGGGCACCTGCAAGGGCTTGCGCTTCAGCTTGAGGAAGTAGAGCAGGACGAGCAGCACAGGGACGAGCAGCAGGATCAGCGCGGCCCACCAGGGGACTGGAATGTTATAGGTGATGCGGTAATTGTCCTGCAACCAATGGTTGACCACCCCTTCCTTGCCGAGCAGGTGCAGCGCCAGCAGGGCGGCGCCTGGCAGGGCCATGAGCAGCAGCAGGATAAGTGCTGCCGGGAACCAGGCGGAGGCAAGGCCCTTGAGCGGGCTAATGGGTCGGCGTGCCATGGGTCTCTCTTACCTCACGAGGCCGCGTTGCCGCAGGTAGGTCAGCACCAGGCGCTCGAACGGCACCTGGTTGCTGGTGAACAGGTAGGCGACGCCGCGCCGCGTGCAGAACTCGTGCAGGGAGGCGCGGTAGGCGGCGAGGTTCTGCTTGTAACGTTTCAGGAGCGGACCGGTGACGGTGATTTCGGCAACGTCATCGTCCTCAACGTCGGTGAGGCGCAGGTCGCCGACAACCTCCGGCTCGATTTCCTCCTGCGAGAGGATCTGGATGACGTAGATGTCGAGCTGGCGGGCGATGAGGTAGCGCAACGCCTCCTCGAAGCCTCCCTTGTCCATGAAGTCGCTGAGCAGGATGACGATGCCTTTGCCGCTGCACTTGAGGCTGAAGGTCTTCAGCGCCCGTTTCAGATCGCTGGGACCGGCCGGCTCTACCTTGTTGAGGAAGTCCATCAGACGCCACAGGCTGCGCCGGCCGCGAGCCGCCGGCATGCTCTGCGTCAGATGATCGTTGAACGCCTCGACGACGACGCGATCGAGGTTGACGAGACCGACGAAGCCGAGAGCTGCCGCAACCTGCTGCGCGTAGCGCAGCTTGCTCGGCGAACCGAAATCCATGGACAGGCTGTTGTCGATAAGGATATAGAGGTGCAGGTCCTCTTCTTCAATGAACAGTCGAATGAAGAGACGATCGAGGCGGGCGAAGAGATTCCAGTCGAGATGACGTAGATCGTCGCCGACGACGTAGTTGCGGTAGTCGGCGAATTCGACGCTCTGTCCTTTGCGCTTGCTGCGCCGCTCGCCCTTCATGCGTCCCATGAAGATCTTGCGCGATACCAGTTCCAGCTGCTCGAGACGCGCCAGGAACTTTGGTTCAAGGAGAGGTTTGGATTGAGTATCCGGCATGGGAGAAACCATGAAAAACACAGAGGCACAGAGACACAGAGAAAGCACAGCCTTTCAGGTCCTCACGGCCGTCATCAATTCCGGTGCCTTCTCCTTCACATCGTTGAGGATGTTCGCCAGCACCGTGTCGGACGGGATGTTTTCTGCCTGCGCCTCGAAGTTGAGCAGGATGCGATGCCGCAGCGCCGGCAAGTAGGTGCGGCGAATGTCCTCGAAGCTAACGTTGTACCGTCCCTCCAGCAAGGCCCGCACTTTTCCGGACAGAACCAGTGCCTGTGCCCCGCGCGGGCTCCCGCCGCAGCGAATGTACTTGTTCGTTTCATCGTGGGCGAACTCGCCTCCCGGGTGCGTCGCCAGGACCAGCCGAATTGCGTAGTCCTGCACCGGCGGCGCCACAAGTACCTCGCGCACCAGTTGCTGCCACTGGCGGATCTCCTTGCCGTCCATGATTTTCCCCGCCGTCGGCCACTCGCCGCGCGTTGTCCGGTCGAGGATCGTCGCCATCTCTTCACGGCTGGAGTAATTGACATTGAGCTTGAAAAAGAAGCGGTCGAGTTGGGCTTCCGGCAGTGGGTAGGTGCCTTCCTGCTCCAGCGGGTTCTGCGTCGCCATGACGAAGAACGGCTCCTCCAGCTTATGGATAGTGCCGCCGATGGTAACGCTGTGCTCCTGCATTGCCTCCAACAGCGCCGACTGCGTCTTGGGCGTGGCGCGGTTGATCTCGTCGGCCAGCACGATCTGTGCGAAGAGGGGCCCCGGCTGGAAGCTGAAACTCCGCTTGCCGTCGGGCGCCTCCGAGATGATGTTCGTGCCCATGATGTCCGACGGCATCAGGTCGGGCGTGAACTGGATGCGATTGAAGTTTAGTTCGAGCACCTGGCTGAGCGTGCGGACCAGCAGCGTCTTGCCGAGGCCGGGCACGCCTTCGAGAAGGGCGTGCCCGCCGACGAACAGACAGGTCAGTACGCCATGGACGATGTCCGTGTGGCCGACGATGACCTTGCCGATCTCCTGCTGGACGCGGGCATAGGCCTTGCGGAACTCCTGAGCACGCTCCTGCATCGAAGCTGAGGAAGACATGAGTGATGATACCCTTCCCAGGTTGAGGTTTCAGCCGCGACGCGAAGGAGAATGCAACGTCCGGGCTCCGCTGCGCGTCGAGGGCAAACGGGGAGTTAATCTTTCTTTCCCTTGTCCTTGTCCTTGTCCCGCTCCTGCCAGACACGCTTCTTCGCCTTCATCAGCCGGCTGGCGAAATCGGCCGGCTCTTCCGATGCTTCCTGCGGTGCCAGGGTGGGCCGCGGGGCTGCCATGGACCGCGCCGGCGCTGCCGGCGCCGATGACAGGTCCTCCGCCCCGCTCGGCGCCGTGACCGGGGTGTCGCCGGCATCGAAGCGGCGCACAGCCCGGTCGCGCTGCAGCGATTCGCCGATCTCCGCCTTGCGGGTCCTGAGACGCTCCATGAATTCGGGCTGCCGCACCGCCACAACGTGCCGGCCGCGCAGCCGGTCCCACATCTGCTGTGCCGCCACCGCTGCATGCAGCGGATCGAGGGCGATGCGGCGCACGGCCACGTCGAAGAACAGCAAAACGCCGGCCACGACGAGCAGCCAGTACCAGATCGGCTGCAGCGGGAAGAAACGCGGCGCCGTCGGGCGGAACACGTCCCGCGTGGCCGCTTCCAGGGCCTCGCTGTTGTCGGCGTAGGTCCGGCCGCCGGTCAGCGAGCGCACCCGGTCTAGCAGTGCCGTGTTACTTTCGAGATCCGAAAACTCCGGAGAATAGGGAATTGTTACGCCGGAGCGGACGCTGTCGAAGCCTTCCTCAACCTCGCCCTTGACGTTGCCGTCCTTGTCCTTGACTTTCACCTTGTGAACGGCCTGGGCGTTGACGAAGTAGGAGCCGGCCTCTTCCGCCTTGAAGTCGGCCTCGTACTGGCCGGGGCCCTTCTGCTCGAATCTCAATTCCATGCGGCGTGCATCATCGACCTTACTGTCCGGCGTGCTGACGCCGCCACGCAGGCTCAGGTTGATGATCGGCTTGTTGTTATCGTCGCGTGCATCAACGATCACCTTGACCTTGCCGTCCTTGAACTCGGTGGTCATCAGCAACTTCTTCGACTCCACTGGCCGCAGCGTCCAGTCGATGAGCTGTTCCCAGTACTTGGCGTACATCTGCGACTCGGCCCAGTCGCGGTCCCAGAACCACTGCTGTCAACATGTTTGAGGCTCACCGCTTGGTCG